>ERZ1673743.93-NODE-93-length-146068-cov-10.965215_pt1 | contig 146068 bp, 139 predicted proteins | sample MGYA00580197_ERZ1673743 | MGnify/ENA primary metagenome ERZ1673743 (study PRJEB41218, sample SAMN15661795) | gut metagenome | host: Homo sapiens | place: Canada: London | collected 2015-08-20/2019-03-30 | study: EMG produced TPA metagenomics assembly of...
AATAGATTTTAAATAACTATTTGTATACTATCATAATTTACATTTTATGGCAATATATAGACAAAAATTAGTAGTACACTTTATACTTTCTCTCCCTCTTGACAAATATTATATAATATTATAGAAATTTTATTCTAAGAGGTTATAATTATGCAAAAAATGTTAAGTTATATACGAAAAGCTATAGAACATTATCAGATGATAGAAGAAGGAGATAAGATAGCAGTTGGACTTTCAGGTGGAAAGGATTCAATTACTCTTCTTATGAGTCTTAAAGCTTTGCAAAGATTTTATCCTAAACATTTTGATATTGTTGCAATAAGTGTAAATCCAAACTTTGAATTTTTTAATTCAGATTTTTTAAAGCAAACTTGTGATAATATTGGGGTAAAATACGTTGAAGCTAAAAGCAATATTAAAGATATAGTATTTGATATTAGAAAAGAAAAAAATCCTTGTTCTTTATGTGCTAATCTAAGAAGAGGTATATTAAATTCTACAGCTATTGCAGAAGGATGTAATAAACTTGCTCTTGGACATAATGAAGATGATGTTTTAGAAACATTTTTCTTAAATTTATTATATGCAGGTAATTTATCAACTTTCGCACCTGTAAGTTATATGGATAGATCACAAATCACATTAATAAGACCATTAATATATGCTCCAGAAAAAGAAATTAGAAGTTTTATAAAAAGAAGTAATATTTCTGTAATGCCTAAAACATGCCCAATGGATGGCGTTTCTAAAAGAGAAACAATGAAAGATTTAATTTTTAAATTTTCTCTTGATATACCAAATGTCAGAGCTAATATTATGGGTGCCATAAAAAGAGCTAATATTAATGGTTGGAAAGAAATTAAATAAAGGCTACACATGCTTGCTTTTGCAAGCTGTATAGCCTTTTCTTTTTCTTATTTTTGAGCATCTTCTGCCATTTTTCTTATTGAGGTTTCAAAATTACTTATTTTTTCTTTTGCATCTTCTATACTACTTCCACATACACCCATGTAAAATTTAATTTTAGGTTCTGTTCCTGATGGTCGTACACAGCACCATGCATTTTTATCTAAATCATAATATAACACATTAGATTTTGGAAGATTTGTATTTTCTGTATTTCCTGTCTTGATATTGGTTATAACTTGTTTATCATAATCTCCTACAGATATAACAGTATACTCACCTATATTTGAAGGTGGATTATTTCTCATATTTTCCATCATCTTCTTTATTTGTTCAGCACCTTCTGAGCCTTTTAATGTAATTGAAATTTGACTTTCTTTATAATATCCATATTTTTTATAAATATTTATCATTTGATCCCATAAAGTTAATCCTTGTTTTTTGTAATATGCTGCTGCCTCACACACTGCCATAACTGCAACAATTCCATCTTTATCTCTTGCATGTGTTCCTATAATACAGCCATAACTTTCTTCATATGAAAATAGGCAATCATAACTATTATTTTGCTCGAAATCTCTAATAATTTTTGCAATATTTTTAAATCCTGTTAATGTTGAGAATAGTTTTACACCATAATAATTTGCAATTGCATCAGTTAAATTAGAAGATACTATTGTTTTAATCACAGCTCCATTATCAGGTAACATATTTTTTGCTTTCTTTTGTGATAAAATATATTCTGCAAGAAGGTTTCCTGTCATATTTCCATTAAATTGTATATAATCTCCAGATGATGCATCTTTAACATAAACACCTAATCTATCTGCATCTGGATCATTTGCAAGTACCACATCTGCATCTACCTTTTTCGCTAATTCTAACGCTAATGTGAATGCTTTTGGATCTTCTGGATTTGGATATGATACTGTTGGAAATTCTCCATCTGGTAATTCTTGTTCTTTTACAATAAATACTTGTTTAAATCCAAGTTCCTTTAATATTCTTTGAACTGGAACATTTCCGGTTCCATGTAATGGAGTATATACAATTTTTAAATGTTCAGCTTGCTCTTTTATAGCTTCTGGATTTAAAACTAATTTTTTTAGTTCTTCTATGTAGCAATCATCAACTTCTGGTTTTATAATATGATATAAATCTTTTTGTTTTGCTTCTTCAATATCCATTGTTTTAATCATTCCAAAATCTGAAATTGCATTTACTTCGTCAATAATACCTTTATCAATTGGTGATACTATTTGAGCTCCATCTTCCCAGTAAACTTTATATCCATTATATTCAGGTGGATTGTGACTAGCTGTTACAACAATTCCTGCAATACATCCCAATTTTCTTACTGCATATGATAATTCAGGTGTTGGTCTTAACGAATCAAATAAATATGTTTTTATTCCATTTGCATTTAATACAAGAGCTGCATATTTACTAAATTCATCTGATTTTCTTCTTGAGTCATAAGCAATAGCTACTCCTCTGTTTTCACCTTTTTGTTTAATAATATAATTACTTAATCCTTGAGTTGCTTTTCCTACAGTATACTTATTCATTCTATTAGATCCAGCTCCAATAATTCCTCTTAATCCTGCTGTTCCAAATTCTAATTCTTTATAAAATCTATCTTCAATTTCTTTTTCATCTGATAAATTTCTAAGCTCTTCTTTTGTTGCTTCATCAATATTTTTATCATTTAACCATTCTTGATATTTCTCTTTATAATCCATATATTATACTCCTCCTATTAACGATTCATAAAATCATTATACAACTTCCTAGCTGTCTCAGGACTATCTACACCTGTAGCATTTTTTACTGGTGCAAATTCTTCTTCTCTTTTAACACGTAAAATTGCCATATCATCTAATTTTTCAAATGCATCAAATATAAATGCTTCAAATTTATATGCGTTTGGTTCTGTTGGTTTAACTATTTCACCTTTTTCATTTCTATAAGTTGCTTTTTTAAATGCTGCATGATAAGGTAATTTATTTCTGCCAATCTCCTCTAAACAATTTATATTAAATAAATTACATAATATATGAGATTCTCCATAAACTAGTTCTCCATTTTCGTCACGTGCTTCTGCCATTTCGTCTGTTATCTCTGAATATTCAATAACACTTGGTTTTCCGTCCTTCTTACAAAATACACCAACTTTTTCCTTTGGTCCTGCTTTTACTAAAGATTTTCCTGCTGCTAACATGTTTTTATCCTTTGCAAACCCTATTAATACAGGATCAACCATTTTTACTAATACATTGTCTACTCCACCAATGAATATCCATTCTATATTATTTTTCTTCATATCATTAATAACATTTCCTTTAAACATAGCCTCAAATATTCCACCATGTCCATCAGCAGCTTGTTTAATAAATCCTTCTTCTGTAAGTAATACCTTTCCGTCTGTACCAATCATTGGTAAACCACCTTGTATAAAGAATTTAATTTTTTCTTTTGGATATCCAAAATAGTTGTTTTTTTCAAAGAAATCTGTTGTTTCTTTATTATTTTCTTTACTTGTCATTATGTACCAAGGTACTATTACTCCATATTTTTCATTTGCTAATTTTAAAGATTCACATAAAATTTGGAATAATGATTTATCAGGGTCAATTCCTAACATAAAAGTTCCCTTTGGACCGCTATGTCCCAATCTTGTTCCTTGTCCTCCTGCCATTGTAACTGCTGCAAGTTTACCGTTTTTTATTTCTTCTTCACCGATTTTTTTATATTTTTTAAATTCTTCTGCTGGCATTTTATATTTATCTTTATATGAGATTGGCTCAACTTTTACCTCTCCCATCTCAATTGGTCTTTGAGTTTTTTGATACAATTTTTCCATTTGCTCAAAGTCTATATCTAATATTTGGTCTAATAAGCTTTCTTTTTGTATATCGTCGAATTCATCATATGCACTTAATAAATGCTCCTGATTATATTTTTTTAATAATTCCTTTACCTTTTTTAGTTTTTCTTCCATTTAATCAATCCTTTCTAATTAAAATTGTTACACTACATATTATAACAAAATATTATTTTCGTCAATTATTTGTAAAAAAATAAAACAAGGTTTAATCCTTGCTTTATTTTATGCCATTTTTCTTTCGTATCCTCCGAAAACTTCAGTTATATATTTTTCACCAGCTGTATTTAATATTTTAATATGTGAATCTAAAATATCTTTTATTCCACTATTAAATTCTGTAACTTCATAACAATTAATTATTTTTATTTTCTTATCTTTTATTTTAAAAATATTTTGTTTTATCATTTTTTCAATTTGATAATTTGCAAAATCAATATAATCTCTACTTCCATTTATAAAAATTATTTCCTCATTATTGTTATTTTTTATTAAATTATTAAATATATCTTCTATATAATTAGAAGTTATTTCTTTATTTGCCTTCCAATTTATTTCTAAAATTGTTTTTTCATTTTTTAAATTTAATTTTGCAAGTAAAGTCTTTACATTTTCTTCAATATCATTTTCTAAAATTGTTGTTATATTGGCTTTTTCATTTATTTCTTTATTAATGTATGGAAGTACCATTGTAACTAGATGCCATTCATTTACATAGAAACTACAAATTTTTTCAACATCCATTTTTAAACTTTCCATAATAAAGCCTCCTCAAACTTAATATGGTAAATTTTACCATCTTTATTTCCGTAAGTCAATATGTTTCCCTGTAAAATCGTGTGTCTTATTTCGACAGCAATTTTTTATAAAAAAATATTTTTCCATTTATGTATAAATATTTTAAATTTGCAAATAATTTTATTACTAACATAAATTACAAATGGAGGTTTTAAATGAGAAAATTTTTAAATTTTATTCACAATTCCAAGATAAAACATATAATGGTTATATTAATTTTGCTATGTGCATTTATTTTAGTTTCTGCCATGTCTTATGTTGAAGCAGTATCTACTAATATTTCTGATAGTGTTTTTAGACTTCATGTTATCGCTAACAGCGATACTGTAGAAGACCAGAATTTAAAATACAAGGTTCGTGACGCATTAATTAAGTATATGAATGAAATTTCTAAAAAATGCACATCTAAAGATGAGGTAATTAATATTGCCAAAGATCATAGTGACAATTTTTATTCAATCGCAAAACAAGTAATTGAAGATAACGGATATAATTATGATGTTAAAATAAATATTGGTAATTTTGATTTTCCAACAAAAAAATATGGAGATATTTCTTTTCCAGCTGGGAATTATGATGCATTAAGAGTTGAAATTGGAAATGCAAGTGGTCAAAATTGGTGGTGTGTAATGTTTCCTCCTTTATGTTTTGTAGATGTAACAAGTGGTGTTGTTCCAGATGATTCTAAATCTATGATACGTGATAATTTATCAGATGAAGAGTATAGTATTATTTCAGATTCAACATCACCAGATATACAATTTAAGTTTAGCTTAATCGAAATGTTCCAAAATTTTAAGGTAGCTAATAAGTAGTTCTCCTATTGAATTTTAAATTATTATGTGATATATAATAAGGTAGAGTTTATGTGTTTTAAACTCTACCTTTAATTAAAATAAAAATTATTCTCTTGGGGGTAGTAACTTGGAAAAACTAGTAATAAAAGGCGGAACAAAATTAAAAGGTGATGTAGTTATTGGTGGTGCAAAAAATGCAGCAGTTGCCATTTTACCTGCAACCTTATTAATAAATGGAATTTGTAAAATTGATAATTTACCAAATATAAGCGACGTAAAAATAATTTGCAATATATTAGAAGAGTTCGGTGCTGTAATAACTTGGGATTCTGAACACGAAATTACAATTAATACTACAAATATTAATTGTTCTAAGGCACCTCTTGATATGACAAGCAAATTTAGAGCTTCATACTATTTAATTGGCTCAATGCTTGGAAGATGCGGAAATATAGAAGTTGGGCTTCCTGGTGGATGTAATTTAGGTGCAAGACCGATAGATCAACATATAAAGGGATTTGAAGCATTAGGCGCAAAAGTAGAAGTATCACAAGGAAAAATTTCTGCAAAAGCAAAAAAATTAGTTGGAACATCTATTTATATGGATGTTGTTTCTGTTGGAGCAACAATTAATGTAATGCTTGCAAGTGTGTTAGCAGAAGGTACTACAACTATTGATAATGCAGCGAAGGAGCCTCACATTGTTGATGTTGCAAACTTTTTAAATACTATGGGTGCCGATATCCGTGGTGCAGGAACTGATGTTATAAAAATTAATGGAGTTAAGAGCTTAAAAACTTCTGGCTCTTATTCAGTTGTTCCAGATCAAATAGAAGCCGGAACATTTATGCTTGCGGCTGTTGCAACAAAAGGTGACATTCTCATCCATAACTGTATTCCAGAGCATTTAGATTGTATTACTGCTAAGATTCTTGAAGTTGGTGGAAATGTTGAAGACTTTGGCGACTCTATTAGAGTATGGTGCAATAAAAGACCTGCAAAAGCTAATGTAAAAACATTGCCATATCCTGGTTTTCCAACTGATATGCAACCACAAATGGGCGTTGTTTTATCTTTAGCAGATGGTACAAGCATCATTAATGAAAGTATTTGGGAATCAAGATTTCAATATACAAATGAATTAAATAAAATGGGTGCACATATTACATCGCAAGGTAAAACTGCTGTTTTTGAAGGTGTTAAAGGTTTAACTGGTGCACCTGTATATGCAACAGATTTACGTGCCGGAGCTGCTTTAATTATTGCTGGTGTTGTTGCAAATGGTCAAACTGAATTATATAATATTGAACATATTGATAGAGGATACGAAAATATAGAAGAAAAGTTCAGAAATCTTGGTGCAGATATAAAAAGAGTTTCTGAATAGTAAGGACATAAAGATGTTTAAATTTTGTAGTTTATATAGTGGAAGTTCTGGAAATAGTTTGCTACTTCAGACTTCTAATACTAAAATATTAATTGATGCCGGAGAAAGTGCTAAAAAAATTACTGAAGCATTATCTACACTTAATATAGAGCCAAATGAAATAGATGCAATTTTAGTTACACATGAACATAGTGACCATGTAAAAGGATTAGGTACTCTTTCCAAAAAAAATAATATTCCAGTTTATGCTAACTCAAATACATGGGATGCTATGGAAGAGCAAAGTTTCAAAATTGATAACAGCAATAAAAAATATTTTAATCCCAATGAGAGTTTTGAAGTTGGAGATATAAAAGTTGAGGCTTTTAAAATCCCTCATGATGCTGCAAATCCTTGTGGCTTTAATTTCTTTTATAAAGATAAGAAAATTAGTATTGCAACAGATATAGGTCATATGACTTCTGATATTATTCATAAATTAGAAGATAGTTCTTTTTTGCTATTAGAGGCAAACTATGATCCTAATATATTAAAATATTCAAAATATCCATACCTACTAAAAGAAAGAATATCTGGTCCAAATGGTCATTTAGCAAATTCAGATGCTGGAAAGACAATATCACATCTTATATACTCTGGACTTAGCAATGCTATGCTTGGTCATTTAAGTAAAGAAAATAATTTTCCAGAGCTTGCTTACAAAACTGTAGTTGAGGAATTAATTGAAAATAAATTTGATGAAAATAAGATTAATATAGGAGTAGCTAGTAGAATTGCTCCAAGTCCTATAATTGATTTAGGTGCTTAAAATGTTGGAGGAAAAATGTTACATATTGATATAATTTGCGTAGGAAAAATAAAAGAACAGTATTTAAAAGATGCCGTTGCAGAATATAGCAAACGACTTTCTAAATATTGTTCTTTAACTATAACTGAAATTTCTGATGAACAAGTTCCAAATAATTTAAATGATAAATTAGCCCAAAATATAAAACAGATTGAAAGTAATCATATTTTATCTCATATTAAAAGAGATAGTTATGTTATTTGTTTAGATTTAAAAGGAAAACAATTTTCCTCAGAAGAATTTTCGAAAAAAATTGAAAATATTGCATTAAATGACTCAAGTAATATAACTTTTATAATTGGTGGAACACTTGGTATGTCGGACGAATTGTTAAAAAAATCTAATGAATTAATATGCTTTTCAAAAATGACTTTTCCACATCAATTGATTCGTGTATTTTTATTAGAACAGCTTTTTAGAGCATTTAAAATATCCAATAATGAAACTTATCATCGCTAATATTAAATTATTTATATTGAATGTAGAGGAAAATTTGAAAATATTTGGGGATATTTTTTAATATATTAATTTAGGTATAAAAATCTAAGGAGACAAGTAGATGTGACAAAAATTTTTATCAAATTAATTGTAATTTTCCTTTCTTTAATTATTTATTTTTTAAAATTTTGCTTTCGGGGGCAAAATAATATAAAGTTTTATTTTCCTCTACAAGATTAAAAACATAATTTTATTTAATTTTTTTAATTATTTCTTTTACTAATATTTTTTGGATCATTTTTCTTATTGAAACAAATAAAATAGAAAAAAATAATATGATTATAAAAAACATAATTAACCTTCTTTTTATGAATGAATTAATTTATGTTTTTTATTTTAATACCATTATTTATCTTTGTCAACAAAAACTTTACGACAAAATTTGCCATATTACGACAGATGTAATCATTCCCGCAAAATCCGCAAGTAATGCTGCAAGTAGTATTCCTCTTGTTTTCTTTATTCCAACACAACTGGTGTATATTGCAATTGTGTAAAATGTTGTTTCTGTTGAACCCATAATTGTAGATGCAACAAGTCCTATAAAACTATCCACGCCATATGTTTTTAAAATATCTACAGCAACAGCCATAGATGCACTACCAGATATAGGTCTTAGTAATGCAAGTGGCATAATTTCACTTGGTATTTTAAAAATAACTGTTATAGGTTTTATAATATTTACAATTAAATCTATAATTCCAGAACTTCTTAATGCTCCAATAGCAATAAATATTCCAATTAATGTTGGGAACATTTTAAATACTATCTCTATTCCCTCTTTTGCTCCATCTAAAAATATATCATATACTTGTTTTTTTTCTATTAATCCGAACACTATAATTAGTAAGATAATAACTGGAATTGCAGCAGCAGAAATATAATTTATCATTTATTTTTTTATGATATTTTAAATATCATAATCTCCCCTCTATAATTATTTTATTTTGTTTATAATAATTTTAGTTGCAATAATTCCTACAATAGCTGCAACAACGGTTGCTCCCCATACTGGAAATATAATTTGTGTAGCATTTTGAGAACCAAGTGATGTTCTAATTGCTATAACATTTGTTGGAATTAATTGCAGTGACGCTGTATTTAGTACAATAAACATTGCCATTGCGTTAGATAATGTGTCTTTTTTCTTGTTATCTTTTTGCATTGTTTTCATTGCTTTTAGTCCAAGAGGCGTGGCAGCATTTCCAAGTCCAAGTACATTTGCAATTATATTCATAGATATTTCAGCTCTTGCTTGTTCATTATTTTTTAAGTCTGGAAAAAGAAATTTCATTGCTGGATATAATAATTTAGTAAGTTTATTCATTAGCGTTGTTTTTTTTACAATTTCCATTATTCCATTCCATAAACAAATTGTTCCTAAAAATGTAATCGAAAGTTCAACTGCACTTTTTGCAGATTCGAAAATTCCATTATTAACTTCATTTACTTTTCCAGTAGCTAACGCGTATACAAAAGATAATATTATAAAAACTGGCCATATAATATTTAACATATAATTGCTCCTTTCAGACTAGTACATATTATTCTATTTATTATTTTTTATTCTTTTTATCATTTATTTTTAAAAAATGTAAATTTTTTCAAGTTTATGGTTGCCTTTTTTCGTATTATGTGTTATTATAATAGTAGATTTTTTGTCGAATTTTGTAGTTTAAGGAGGATATTATGAAATCAACTGGTATTGTTAGAAGAGTAGATGAACTTGGAAGAGTCGTTATACCAATCGAAATAAGAAATAAATTTGGAATCGCAGAAAAGGATCCTATTGAAATATATGTAGATGGTTCAACTATAGTATTAAAAAAATATGAACAAACATGTATATTCTGTGGTAACTCAAAGGATTTAACAGAATACAAGGGAAAATTAATTTGCGATAAGTGCTCAAAGCATATATCTGAACTTAAATCTGAATAATTATTATAAAGTAACTAAAAAAGAAATATCAATAAAGATATTTCTTTTTATTTATCTATAAACATCTGATATATTTCATTTTTATTCACATTTTTATTTTTTGCAATAGTTTTAATTATTTCTTTTTTGCTTAATCCTTGTTTTTCATAAAATTCATATTGTTCTTCTTCTGTCATATTTTCAATTTCACTGTTTTCTTCTTCGTCTTCTTTATTTAAATCTAATAGTATTATATATTCTCCTTTTGGTTCATTTAAAATATTAATAATTTCAGAGATTTTTCCCCTAAAAAATTCCTCATGTATTTTAGTTAATTCTTTTGCAATTACACAATTAATATCGCCAATATTTTCTAATATATCATTTAATGTTTTATTTATTTTATGTGGTGCTTCATATATAATAATTGTTTTATTTTCTTTTTTTATTTTTTCAAAAGATTTTTTTCTTAATTTTTTATTTAGTGGTAAGAAACCATAAAAAGTGAATTGCTTTGTGTTTAATCCTGAAGCAATAAGTGCATTTATTAATGCACAAGCCCCTGGTATAGGAATAATATCTATATTATTTTTTATTGCCTCTTTTACTATCTCTTCCCCAGGATCTGATATTCCCGGTGTTCCAGCATCTGTTACAATTGCAATATTTTCTCCATTAAGTACTTTTTGTATTAAAAAATCAGTTTTTATATCTTCATTATGTCTATGATAACTAATTAATGGCTTTGATATTTCATAATAATTTAATAATTTTAAAGTATGTCTTGTATCTTCTGCTGCAATTACATCTACCTCTTTTAATACTTTAATCGCTCTAAATGTCATATCCTCCAAATTTCCTATTGGAGTTGCTACTAAATATATTTTTCCATTCATAATTTTATTATTTTAAATCCTCTCTTTTTTTATTATATATTTTTAAAATTTCATCCGTATAACTTCCATCTTCATTATAAATATATAATGGTTTATTTATTTTTAAAAAAGGTTTTGCATTTTTAACGCCTTTTATTAATATTAAATTTGGTTCTTCATTTACTTTTGGATAAACAAATTTAATTTCTTTTGGTTCTATTTTTTCTTTTCGCATTTTTTCTATAATATCTGCCAATCTCTCAGGTCTATGTACCATAAAAATTGTTCCTTTATCTTTTAATAAATAATTTGCCACCTCAATAAAATCATCTAAATTTGCTGTTATTTCATGTCTCGAAATTAATTTTTTTTCATTTTCATTTATTTTTCCAGTATTTAATTTTTTATATGGTGGATTTGTAATTATATAATCAAAACTATTTTTTTCTAAATAATTAATTTTATTATTTTTTATTTCTTTTAAATTAATATTTATTATTTTAAATTTATTTTCTAAATTATTTAAAATAATACTTCTATTTGCCATTTCTGCAACTTCTTCTTGAATTTCTATTCCTATTATTTGTGATAAATTAGTTTTAGCACATAATAAAATTCCAAGAATACCAGTGCCAGTTCCTAAATCCACACATTTTGCACCATTTTTTATTTCTTTTGCAAAATCAGAAAGTAATACACTATCAATTCCAAAACAGAAACCATTTTTATTTTGAATTATTTTCATTCCTTTTATTTCTAAGTCGTCTATTCTTTCATTTTCATTTAATTTTATTTTCATATTTTATCACCTATTATTTTTTCATTCATATTATAATATATAAATTTATTTTTATCAAATTAATTTAGGAGATTTTTAATATATGGAAAATAAACCGGTTAAACCAGATAAAAAAAAGAATAAAATAGATTTTGCAAAAAGAAAAGATCAAACTGTAAATTCTCTTTTTGAAGTTGAACATTTTTTACATGATTTTCACAGATTAATTAATACAATTAAATTATATAAAATATTAAAATAATTAATAAAAATTTAAATATAATTATTTTAATATAGAATAAATAAAAAAATAAAAATAATTAATTTATTTTTAATTATTTTTATTTTAATTTAATTTAATATTTATTTATCTAATTTTACAAAAATATTGTCAAATTTAATTTTACCATCTTTAAAAGCTCCATTTTCTTTTCCATCTATTAATATTTTTATTCCATTTACTTCTGTTAATTGAGTCATAGTATTTACAATTGAATAAATTGTATTACTTTCCATTTCTTCTCCACCTTGATGTTTTTCAACAAATTCTTTTGAAAAATCAATATATAAAATATCCTTTTTTAATTCTATTTTATTAATTACTGTTCCATCAGGAATTAATTTTTCTAATTTATCATTTCGAGGTCCTTCCAATAAATATTCCATTAATACCTTATATGGTTCACTTAACAATTTTTTTACATCAACTAACCTTCCCTCAACAACTAAATCATTTGAATCCTTATTTTTGAAATATAATGAGATAATTGTTTGTCTTAATTGTTCATCAGAAATTTCCTCTTGTGGTTTATAGTCTGTTATTGTTTCCACTTTTTTACCTTTATACATAAAAAATATAACTCCTCCAACTCCCAATAACACAACAATTAATAAAATTAACAATTTTTTATTCATAATTAGTCCTCCTTTTTTTATAACATATTATTATAGACAAGTCATTTTTAGAACAACCTTATTTCACATTTTTAACAAAATATCGGTGTATTTTTCCACATTTTCCACATTTCATTAATTGACAAATTTCTCATTTCCGTATACAATATGATTGGTTGAATATAATATTTTCAATCACATTATATTGATAATTAGATAGGAGTTTTATATATATGAATAATGTATTACATGTTGGACTTGATGTAGGTTCTACAACAGTAAAAATAGTAGTTATGAATGATAATTTAGAAACTATATACTGTGATTATCAAAGACACTTTTCAGACACTAAAAATACAGTATGTAACGTTTTATCATCTTTAGCAGATAAATATCCAGATTCAGAATTTACAATAGCACTAACTGGTTCTGGTGCAATGTCTGCATCTAAATTTTTAGATTTACCATTTATTCAAGAAGTTGTTTCTTGTAAAAGAGCTGTGGAAAAATATATTCCACAAACTGATGTTGTTATTGAATTAGGTGGTGAGGATGCCAAAATTATATACTTTGATAAATCAATTGAGCAACGTATGAATGGTACTTGTGCAGGTGGAACAGGAGCTTTTATTGATCAAATGGCTTCACTTTTACATACAGATCCAACAGGTCTTAATGAACTTGCTAAAAATCATAAAATGATTTATCCAATAGCCTCAAGATGCGGTGTTTTTGCTAAAACAGATATACAACCACTTCTTAATGAAGGAGCTGCCAAAGAAGATATTGCAGCATCAATTTTCCAAGCCGTTGTAAATCAAACAATTAGTGGTCTTGCTTGTGGAAGACCAATTAGAGGAAAAGTTGCATTTTTAGGAGGTCCTTTAAATTATTTATCTGAATTAAGAAATAGGTTTATAGAAACTTTGCACTTAACAGATGAGGAGATTATTATACCTGAAGAAGCTCATTTATTAGTTGCTAAAGGAGCTGCAATAGATTCAGTAAGTGCTCATTTAATTACTGCACAAAAGTTAAGAAGTAAAATTGAAGTATTAAAAGCATCTCATGATGATACCTCAAATCCTTTATCTCCTTTATTTTCAATTGACGCAGAGTATGATGAATTTAAACAAAGACATGAAAAAGATACAGTAGAAAAGGCAGATTTAAAAACATATAGTGGAAATGCATATGTTGGTATTGACGCAGGTTCAACAACAACTAAGCTTGTTTTAATTGATGATGAAGGTAGACTACTTTATTCTTTATATAATAGTAATGAAGGAAATCCTCTTCAAAGTGTTATTAAAATGTTAAGACAATTATATAGTGAATTGCCAGAAGCTGTTACAATTAGATACAGCGGTGTTACAGGATATGGAGAAAAATTAATTCAAACAGCTCTAAATGTTGATTTGAATGAAATTGAAACAATTGCTCATTATACAGCTGCAAAAAAATTTATGCCAAATGTTACAAGTATTGTTGACATTGGTGGTCAAGACATGAAATATATAAAAATGAAAAATGGTGCAATAGATAATATTATGCTAAACGAAGCATGTTCATCTGGATGTGGATCATTTATAGAAACATTTGCTAAAAGCTTAGGTTTATCTATTGAGGAATTTGTAAAGGCAGCTATTGAAGCAAGAAGACCAGTTGATTTAGGTTCTAGATGTACTGTATTTATGAACTCTAAAATTAAACAAGCTCAAAAAGAAGGTTATTCTGTTGGAGATATATCTGCTGGACTTTCATATTCAGTTATAAAAAATGCAATTCAAAAGGTTATGAAAGTTAGAGACGTAAAAACACTAGGTAACCATATTGTTGTTCAAGGTGGTACTTTCTATAATGACGCTGTATTAAGAGCTTTCGAACTTATCGTTGGAAAAAATGTTGTAAGACCTGATATTGCAGGTTTAATGGGAGCTTATGGTGTTGCTTTACTTGCAAAAGAACAATATGAAACAAATTTAGATATGGAATATAAATCTAAAATATCTAAGCCAGAAGATTTAGATAGCTTAAAGATTGATATATCACACATTCGTTGCAATGGATGTGAAAATCATTGCTTACTTACTATTAATAAATTTAGCAATGGAAGTAAGTATATTTCAGGAAACCGTTGTGAAAAAGGTGCAGGAATTGTTGATAAAAAAACAGAACTTCCAAACCTTGTTAAGTATAAATTTGAAAGAATATTTGGTTATACTCCACTTGATGAAAAAGATGCTACAAGAGGCACAATTGGTATTCCTAGAGTATTAAATATGTATGAAGATTATCCATTTTGGTTTACATTCTTAACAAACCTAGGATTTAGGGTTGTACTTTCAGAAAAAAGTAATCGTAAGACCTATGAAAAAGGAATGGAATCAATGCCTTCGGAATCTGTATGTTTTCCAGCTAAATTATCTCATGGACATATTATTAGTTTAATTGATCAAGGTATAAAGACAATATTCTATCCTTGTATGCCATATTCAAGAAAAGAATATGAAAAAGCAGATAACCACTATAATTGCCCAATAGTTATATCTTATTCAGAAGTATTAAAAAACAATGTAGAGGAATTAAAAGATAAAAACATAAAATTCATAAATCCTTTTTTACCTTTTGACCAAAAAAATCTTGTAAAAACAATATTAGAGCTTCCTGAATTTGCAGAATATAACTTTACTAAAAAAGAGCTAATGATTGCAGCTAAAAAGGCTGAGGAAGAATATCAAAAATGTAGAGATGATATTCATAAAAAAGGTGAAGAAACTGTTAAATATATTGATGAAAATAATTTAAGAGGTATTGTATTATCTGGACGTCCATATCATGTTGATCCTGAGGTAAACCATGGAATAGACACATTAATTACAAGTTTAGGATTATGTGTATTAACAGAAGATAGTATAGCAAATTTAGCTGAAGCCAAAAGACCAATTCGTGTTGTTGATCAATGGATGTTCCATTCTAGATTATATGCAGCTGCTGAATTTGTAGGAAAACATGATAATTTAGAATTAGTTCAATTAAACTCTTTTGGTTGTGGAGTTGATGCAGTAACGACAGACCAAGTTGAAGAAATCCTTACAAGTTACGGAAAAATGTATACATTAATAAAAATAGATGAAATTAATAACCTTGGAGCTGTTAGAATAAGAATTCGTTCACTTTTAGCAAGTATGAATAAACGTATGAAAAATAAAGATTTACAAAAAGGTAATGGTAGCTATGAAATTCATAAAAAAATCTTTACTAAAGATATGAGAGATGAATATACAATCTTAATTCCACAAATGGCTCCTGTACATTTTGAATTATTAGAAGCTGCTGTTCGTTCATGTGGATATAAAGTTGAACTTTTAAGAAATTGTACAAATCATACAGTAGAAACTGGTTTAAAATATGTTAATAATGATGCTTGCTACCCATCTATTTTAGTTACAGGTCAAATGATTGAAGCATTAGAATCTGGTAAATATGATTTAAATAAAACAGCTTTAATAATGTCTCAAACTGGTGGAGGTTGTAGAGCAACAAACTATATAGGATTTATTCGTAAAGCATTAAAAGATGCTGGATTTGAAAATGTTCCAGTTATATCTTTCAATGTAGTTGGTATGGAGAAAATGCCTGGATTTAAAATTACATTACCATTAATCGAAAAGCTTCTAAAAATGGTTGTTTATGCAGATTTATTACAAAAAATGCTTACTAAAAATAGAGCTTATGAAGTACATAAAGGTGAATCTCAAAAATTATTTGATGAATGGATGGAAAAATGCAAAAAACTTTTAGATAAATCAAGCCTAAAAGAATTTAAAAAGAGTATTTATGATATTGTTGATGATTTTGAGAAAATTGAATTAGATACATCAATACAAAAACCTAAAGTAGGTATCGTAGGTGAAGTATTAATTAAATATCATCCTTTCGGAAATAACTTTGTTGCAGATAAATTAGAAGAAGAAGGCGCTGAAGTCGTTTTACCAGATTTTATGGGATTTGTAAAATTTATTGCAACTCATAAAATTACATTTAATCAATTAATCAAAACAGATAAATTAAAAGCTAAATTATTTAAAACAGCTATTAAATTAATTGATATATTAGAAAAAGACGAACGAATTGCTTTAAGCCACTCTAAAAAGGGATATTTACAACCATGTGATATATGGGAGCTTGAGGATAAAGTTAGGAATATTCTTTCTATTGGAAATCAAACTGGTGAAGGTTGGTTTTTAACAGCTGAAATGGTTGAATATATTGAACATGGTATACCAAATATCGTATGTGTTCAACCTTTTGCCTGTCTTCCAAACCACGTTGTTGGAAAAGGTGTTATAAAAACAATTAGAAATACATATCCTGATGCCAATATTTCACCAATTGACTATGACCCAGGAGCAAGTGAAGCAAATCAAACAAACAGAATTAAGCTTTTAATGACTGTTGCAAAAGATAATTTAAAAAGACAAGAACAAGAAAAGAAATCATTAGAATCTGAGAATAAAAAATCAGATGATAAAAAAATAACTGCAAATAAATAAAAAAAATTTCTATACAATTTAATTTGTATAGAAATTTTTTTAGTTGTATTCTTTTTTTAATTTGATTTAGGCATCATAGAAATAATTCTACCTGCAAAATCTCCAAAATTTTGAGACTGAATAATTACTCTTCCTGGTCCTACAAGTTTTGTTAAAAATAATCCTTCCCCTCCAAGAATAATGTTTCCTAATCCCTTAACAGTTTCAATTTCGTATGATACAGTATTTTCAAAAGCTACTACATTTCCTGTATCTACCTTTAATACTTCACCTGGGGCTAAAACTTTTTCAATTGGATCCCCATCTACTTCTAAGAATAACATTCCATTTCCTTGAGCCTTTTGCAAAATAAATCCTTCTCCACCAAACAATCCTGCTGAAAATCTTTTTGAGAATGTTACACTAATATCTACACCTGGTTCTGCACATAAGAATGCACCTTTTTGTAGTGTTATACCATTTGGTATTTCCGACAAATTGATTGCCTTAATATCTCCTGGAATTGTTGTAGCAAACGCAATTTGTGCATTATCTATTTCAGCTGTATATGTACTCATAAAAATTGATTCACCTGTAAACATTCTTCCTAGGCTTTTCATTAAACCTCCACGGGCATTTGTTTCCATCTTTATTCCTTGTGTTTGATATGTCATACCACCTCTTTGAGTATACATTGATTCTCCCCTATTTAATGTTACCTCCACTGTTGGTACTGTTTTTCCTATAATTTGATATCTCATTTTATTTTCCCCCTTTTTAGGTATCTTATCATAATATTTTATTTAATTCAACTTTTATAAACTGTTTTGCCTGCTTATATCCTTGCTCATATAAATACTCAATCTGCTTTGTATCTAATAAAGATACATCTTTTGTTTGTATTTTTAGAAAATAATCCACTCCATATAGTTCATAATTTGATAATTCATGGCACAAAATCCCAAGTGAATCACTAATAACATCTACCATATTTTTTTCTTCCTTTGTCTCTTTCTGTGTTTCAAATCCAATGCAAATTACCTTATCTACGCCAACCTTTTTCCACTCCCTCCAAGGAGTATTCTCGCGTATTCCTCCATCTATAAGTTTTATCCCGTTATATTCACACGGTATAAATACCCCTGGATAACTTGAACTTGCCCTAACAGCTTTTCCAATTTCTATTCTATCATCATATATTACATCATTTGAATAAGTTGTTCTTCTTTTCATAGAATTAAAAAAATATATTTTTCCAGTATCTAGAGCAACACTTGGTACTAACAATTCCTTTTTTACTTTTCCAATAGTATATATTCCCTTTTTCGCACATGCATCAGTAATAGCTTTTTCAATTGCTCTTCCACTATTTAAACCTTCTACAATAAATTTTCCTTTTGTTATTAAGTTCCTTAGTATTTTTATTATAGCTCCCATATCGATATATTTTATCTTTTTAGCATACTTTTTAAATAAATGATATATTTCATCTGAAGAATATCCTACTGCATATAAAGATGCTACAATGCTCCCTGATGATGTTCCAGATATATAATTAAACTCAATATTTGCCTCTTCAAATGCCTTTAACGCTCCAATATGAGCTGCGCCCTTTACACCACCACCAGATAAACACAATGCCATTTTCATAATTATCACCCAGTATATATTATTTAGATAATCTTATAATATGACAAAAAAAAGATACCTGTTAAAACAAGTATCCTTTTGGCGGAAGCTGAGGGATTTGAACCCTCGCGGCCCTTGCGAACCCTAACAGTTTAGCAAACTGTCCCCTTCAACCACTTGGGTAAGCCTCCAAAATGTTAACTAAAGTTCGAAAATCATAGATTTCCCTATACAAAAAAATGGCGGAGAGGGTGGGATTCGAACCCACGGTAGGCTACAAACCTACGCCAATTTTCAAGACTGGTGCCATAAACCAACTCGACCACCTCTCCGTGCATCTGTTACCAATCGTGGTAACAGTATATATATTAACATATTTGACCTTTGCTTGTCAATAGTAATTTTTAGAAAATTTAGGTTTTGTCAGCCATTTGCTAACCATTTGCTAACAAAATACTATAATTAATTCAATTTACTTCTGCATGGCTATTTCTATTGCCTGTTTTTCCTCATCAGAAAGTGCATATTTTGATTTTCCACCTTCTATTGGCTTGGCATATATATTTGACATATCCCTTGCATAAATTCCATTTAAAACCACACCATCATTGTATTCATTTAAAAGTGCAAGCGAGAAACTTAAATCACTTCCTGTGTCCCTAAATGCATTATATCTAACCATACCAATCTTTTGTGTACATTTCGCAACATTCTCATCTAGCTTTTTACAATATGAAACAATTTCTTCATTTTTATTTGCTACTCTTTCTACTTCGTTTATATATACCCTTAATATTTCATCTACATTATTACCGTTTCCAAGCCTTTTCATGAAATTGTTATAGTCTTTTCTAATTTTAGATAGTTTAACTACATTTGAAATATACAAAACAAATAAAATTAGCATTCCTCCTAAAAGAATAATTAAAAAAGTATCTGTTCTTAAAAAATCTAAAATTGATTCCATCTTTCCTCCTAAAAATATCTTTATTTTATAAGTCCTAAAATTCTTTCTAAGTCTTCATTTGAAGAATATTGAATAATAATTCTTCCACTTCTTTTTTTAGCATCTAATTTAACTTTAGTTCCAAAAAATCCTTGGAAAGAATCCTCAATATCTCTAAATATTGCATCATATCTTGGATCAACTTTTTGTACATTTTTCTTATTTTTTACTTTTCTTTCTATATCTCTTACTGATTCACCTTTTTCAACAATTACCATTGCTGCTGCATATTGTTTTTCTGGATCTTGTATTGCCATTAATGATCTGCAATGACCCTCTGTTAATTTTCCTTCTTCTGCAAGTTTTATAACTCTTGGATCCAAATTAAGTATTCTCACAGTATTTGCTATTCCACTTCTACTTATTCCAATTGTATCAGATAACTGTTGTTGAGTCATTCCATATTCGTCCATAAGTTGTCTAAATCCTCTTGCTTTATCTATTGGGTTTAAATCTTCTCTTTGTATATTTTCTATTAAAGCAATTTCTTTATTTTTTCTTTCATCATCATCTCTTATAATGCAAGGTATTTCAGTAAGTCCAGCCTTTTTTGCTGCTCTCCATCTTCTTTCTCCTGCTACTATTGCATAATAATTATCCTTTTTATTTACTATTATTGGTTGAATAATTCCATATCTTTTTATTGATTCTGCAAGTTCCTCTAAAGACTCATTATCAAATATCTTTCTAGGTTGGTCTCTATTTGGCTCTATATCAATAATTTTTATACTTTTTACAATTTCTTCTCCATCTTTTAATACATTTTCCTCTTCTTCTGGTTGTAACATGCTTTCTGAAAACAAAGCATCTAACCCTTTACCTAAACCTGTTTTCTTTGCCATTTTATATTATCTCCTTTATATTCTTAGAATTATAATGCATGTTTTCCTTTTGCATCATTATCATTATCTTTTAAGAATTCCTTTGCAAATTTTTCATAGCTTTTTGCACCTTTAGATCTTGGATCATATATAGTTATAGGCATTCCATAGCTTGGTGCTTCACTTAGCTTAACATTTCTTGGAATTACATTTTTATATACCTTATCATTAAAGTATTTTTTTACTTCTTTAACAACTTGATTTGATAAGTTTGTCCTAATATCATACATTGTAAGAAGTGCTCCTTCTATTTCAATGTTTTTATTAAGATGCTTTTTAACAAGATTGATTGTATTAATTAATTGACCTAATCCCTCTAGAGCATAGTATTCACACTGAACAGGAATTAATACACTATCTGATGCAGTAAATGCATTTAATGTAATTAATCCAAGTGATGGAGGACAATCTATTATAATATAATCATATTCATTCTTTATTATATCTAATTTTTCCTTTAATCTATATTCCCTTGACATCATTGATACAAGCTCAACCTCTGCTCCTGCAAGGTTTATATTAGATGGGCAAATATCTAAATTTTTAATATTTGTTTTTTTGACAACTTCTTGTACTTCTGTGTCATTTACTAATATATCATATACAGACTCTTCTACTTCTTTGTCAACACCTAATCCACTTGACGCATTTCCTTGCGGATCAGCATCCATCATTAAAACTTTTTTACCTTTTTTAGCAAGTATAGTGCTTAAATTAACTGAGGTTGTAGTCTTTCCAACTCCGACCCTTTTGATTTGCAATTGATACTATTTTTCCCATTTATTATAGCCTCCATTTCTAAAAATGACATATTAATGATATAAAATTATTAGTAATATGTCAATAAAAAAAGCATAAAAAATAATAATTTTTTATACTCTTTTTTATATTTATATTAATGGCTGTTTACATGGAACTCCAGCCTTTCTTGGGTATTTAGAAGGTGTATGTGCTATCTTTTCTATTACAATAATATTTCTTTCATTATCACTATTAGGTAAAACCATATTTTCAATTTTCTTTATCTTTCCTCCTAATACTTTTAAAGCACTATTTATCTCGTCTATTTCTTCCTTAATGTTTGGTCCTTTCATACAAATACATTCTCCTCCTACTTTTACAAAAGGAAGCATATATTCTAATAATACATTAAGTTTTGCAACAGCCCTCGAAGTTACAACATCATACTTTTCTCTATATTCTTCATTGTTTCCTAATTCTTCAGCTCTACCATGAATACAGCTAATATTTTTTAGATTTAATTCTTTACATACTTCTTCTAAAAATATTATTCTCTTATTTAAAGAATCAGCTAATGTAAAATTAATATCGGTATTTAATATTTTTAACGGCATTCCCGGAAATCCTGCACCAGTTCCAATATCTAGTACACTTTTTTTACCTTTTAAATATTTGTTTATTGTGATACTATCAATAAAATGTTTTAATATTATCTCATTTTCATCAGTTATGGCAGTTAAATTTATTTTATTATTCCATTCTATTAATAATTTCATATATTTAAAAAGATCATCTGATTGTTTCTGTGTAATATGTTCATTAATAATTTCTGCATTTTTGGTTATTTCAGTAAAAAACATCTCTTTATCCATAAAATTTCTCCTCTAAATACTAATCTTCTTTTCTTTTTAATTGCTCTAAATAAATTAACAATACTGAAACATCAGCAGGTGAAACCCCTGATATTCTAGATGCTTGACCAACAGATGTAGGTTTTATTTTATTTAGTTTTTGTCTAGCTTCTATTCTAAGACCCTTAAGTCCATTATAATCAATATCTTCAGGTAATTTTTTTGTTTCCAATTTTTTAAATTTTTCAACTTGTGCTTCTTGTAATTTTAAATATCCTTCATATTTAACTTGAATTTCTACTTCTTCTACCACTTCTTTAGGTAATTCAGGTCTTTCTATATCAATTTCTCCTAGTTTTTCATATGTAAGCTCTGTTCTTCTTAATAATTCTGCAATTTTTACACCATTTGATATAGTTGAAGAACCATTTTTTTGTAAGAAATCATTTACTTTTTCTGTTGGTTTTATTGTCGTTTTATTTAATCTTTCTATTTCTTTATTAATATTCTCTTTTTTCTCTAAGAACTTTTTATATCTTTCTTCTGAAATAAGTCCAACTTCATGTCCAATTTCAGTTAATCTTAAATCTGCATTGTCTTGCCTTAGAAGTAGCCTATATTCAGCCCTTGAGGTCATCATTCTATATGGTTCATTAGTTCCTTTTGTAACAATATCATCTATTAAAACACCTATATATGCCATAGATCTATCTAATATTATTGGTTCTTTTCCTTGCAATTTTCTTCCTGCATTTATTCCTGCCATAATTCCCTGCACAGCTGCTTCTTCATATCCAGAAGTTCCATTAATTTGTCCTGCGAAAAACATTCCACTGATATTTTTATGTTCTAATGATAATTTTAGTTCTGAAGGTTCTATACAATCATACTCAATTGCATATGCTGGTCTTGTAAATTCAACATGCTCTAACCCAGGAATTGTACGGTACATAGCTATTTGTACATCTTCTGGTAGCGAAGAACTCATTCCCTGTACATACATTTCATCAGTATCTTTTCCCATAGGTTCTATAAATATTTGATGTCTTTCCTTATCTGCAAATCTAACAACTTTATCTTCAATTGAAGGGCAATATCTAGGTCCCGTTCCCACAATTTGTCCACTATATAGTGGAGATCTATGTAGATTTTTTCTAATAATCTCATGAGTTTCGCTAGTTGTATATGTTAAATAACAAGGCATTTGCTCCACATTTTCATCTATTTTATCTTCAAATGAAAATGCATCCGGATTTTTATCCCCTTCTTGTATCTCCATCTTAGAAAAATCTATTGTATTTTTATTAACTCTTGCAGGTGTTCCTGTTTTAAATCTTACAAGGTTAATTCCTATATTTTTAAGCATATCTGAAAGTTTTACAGATGGAAAAACTCCGTCTGGTCCACTTTCAAATGAAGTTTCACCAATATATATCTTTCCTTTTAAATAAGTACCTGTAGCTAAAATAACTGTATCTACATCATATATAGCTCCAATATTAGTTTCTACAGATTTTACTTTTCCTTCCTCCACTCCAATATTAACTATTTCTGCTTGTTTTAGATATAAATTTGGCTGTTTTTCAAGAGTATGCTTCATTTCCATTTGATATCTTTTTCTATCAGCTTGTGCTCTTAAAGAATAAACAGCTGGTCCCTTAGAAGTATTAAGCATTCTTAATTGTGTAAATGTTTTATCTATGTTCTTTCCCATTTCTCCACCAAGACAATCAAGCTCTTTTACTAAATGCCCTTTTGAGCTTCCACCAATATGCGGATTACATGGCATATTAGCAACAGCCTCTAAACTTATTGAGAATAGCAATGTTTTAAATCCCATTCTTGCTGTTGCAAGAGCAGCCTCGCATCCAGCATGTCCTGCACCAATAACTGCTACATCATATTTTCCTGCATTATATTTCATTTTATTCCTCCTTAAAATTCTATGTTAACTATGAAACAAAAATCATTGTTTTACAAAATTATTTTCGTAGTATTGTTTTTTCATTTCTATTATTTGAACTATTTTGTGTTTATTTTTGTCTTATTGTCAATCTGTATATTTTCTATTTTCCCAAACAAAATTTAGAGAAAATTTCATTTATAATATCTTCAGAAACATTATCTCCTGTTATACATCCCAAATTTTCTAAAGCTTCTTTTATCTCAACTGCAATTATATCGATTGGCAGCTCTTGTTTAACTGTATTTATAGCATTTTCTATGCTTTGAATTGCTTTATGTATTTGATTTTTGTGTCTTATATTCGTAATAATTGTTTCGTTTCCAATTTCAATTTCATTAACATTAAACATTTTTTCAATCGCAGAATATAATTCTTCGACTCCTTTTTTTGACCTCATAGAAGCCTCTATAACCGTTTTATTTTTTTGAGACATATAATTTATCATTTCAGTGTTATTTTGTCTTAAATCGCATTTATTTAGCAATACTATTCTTTTCTTGTTTTTTATCAAATCTAATATTCGATAATCTTCTTCTTCCAACATTTTCGAAGAATCAAAAACTGCAATTACTAAATCAGCATCATCAATTAAACTTATTGCTTTTTTTACACCAATAGATTCTATCATGTTTTCTGTTTCTCTAATTCCTGCTGTATCGATTATTTTTACAGGAATTCCCCTTATTTTTATAAATTCCTCAATTGTATCTCTAGTAGTACCAGCTAAATCACTTACAATGGCTCTTTCTTCATTTAACATTATATTAAGTAATGATGATTTACCTGCATTTGGCTTTCCTATAATAACTGTCTTTACACCGTCCTTTAGTATTTTTCCGTCTTCAAAACTTGATTCTAAATGGATTAGTTTTTCCTTTATACCATTTAAAGTTCTCATTGCCTTTTCATTTGTTGTTTCTTCCACATCATATTCAGGATAATCGATAGATGCTTCTATATCAGCCATTATATCTAATAATTGTTTTTGAATTACATGTATATTCTCCGATAATTTTCCCTCTAACTGGCTTAATGAAGCTTTCGCTTCTTTCTCTGTTTTGGCATTTATCATATCCATTATAGATTCTGCCTGAGCTAAATCTATTCTTCCATTCAAAAAAGCTCTTTTAGTAAACTCTCCTGGTTCTGCAATTTCTGCACCATTTAGTAAACACAGATTTAATATCTCTTGTTCAATAACAGATCCACCATGTGAATTTATTTCGCACATATTTTCTGTGGTGTAACTTTTTGGAGCTCTAAAAAAAGATACTAATACTTCATCAATTTTTTCTTGTGTATTAGGATTTACAATATACCCATATTTTATAGTATATCCTGGAACATCTTCTATTTTTATATTATTATTTTTCGGTACAAATATTTTTTCTAATACTTTAAAACATTCTTTTCCACTCATTCTTATAATCCCTACACTGCCCGTACCCGTAGCAGTAGCGATTGCTGCAATTGTGTTCATTTTTATTTTCCTTTCTTTAATATTTAACAAAAAAAGTCAAAGAGAGATTAAATAGTTTGTCTACTTAAATCTTCACTTTGACTTCAGATTTATTAAATATTTATTTATTTTTTTCTATAACAACCTTTCTATATGGTTCATCACCTATGCTATAAGTTCTAACCTTACTATTTTGTTGTAATCTGTTATGAATAATTTTTCTTTCATATGCCACCATCGGCTCTAAAGTAATTGATTTTCCTGTTTTTATTACTGTTTTAGAAATTTTATCTGCTAATTCTTCTAATGCCTTTTCTCTTTTTTCTTTATAATTTCCTACATTTAAGATTACTCTAACTTTTGAGTCACTACTTTTGTTTGCAACTGAATTTATAATAGTTTGAAGTGAATTTAATGTCTCTCCCCTATATCCAATAAGTTTAGCAGATCCTTCTCCCGCAATTTCGACACTTAAGAATTCTTTTTCTATTTTAATTTCATATTTTGTATTTTCAAAATTTTTAAGAAAATCATTTAAAAATTCTTGTACAGAAGCTTTTGCTTTTTCTACATCTTCCATACTAATTTCTTTTCTTGGACTTTCAGCTTTTCTCTCTTGATGTTTATGTTCATTTTCTTTTAATGTTAATTCTACCTTTACAAGTCTTGGTGCTAGTATACTAAAAAAACTTCTTTTTTCTTGATTTTCAAGAACTTTGATTTCTACTTTATCCTTTGAAACTTTTAATTCTTTTAAACCATTTTCAATAGCTTCATTTGTAGTTTTTCCTTCTGCTATAATTGTTTTAGGCATCCTGCTTTTCCTCCTTATGATTAATAATTTTATCAATTATAATTTTTTCTATAATCATTAATATATTACTTATAAACCAGTAAAGAGCAAGTCCTAGAGGAGCAATAAATGCTATAAATACTGACATAATAGGCATCATGTAAGTCATATTTTTATTCATTGCTTGCATTGATTCTAATTCGTCTGGCTCATTATTTTCTCCATCTACAACTTTCTTATTTTCCTCTTTTTTGTTTGCCATATTTGTTGTTAATTTAATTGAAATAACTGAAGAAACAACATATAAAAGTGGTATTATATAAACTCTCCAATCACTTAGATTATTACTTGGAACTTTGCTTAAATCAAGTCCTAAGAAATCCATATTTAGAGAAACTCTTTCATCTGAGTTACCATACTTTTCAATTATTGCTATTTCTGAATAATTTGTTTTTTGATTTTCATTTTCTTCTTTTAATTTATCTTTATAATAATCTACTACACTTTTATCTGTATTTTCATCATAATTAACTTTATTTAATCTTTTCATATATGTAAGTGGTTGACTTACAAGCCAAAATACAGCAAGTATAATTAAAAGTTGTACAATTGAACTTAAACATCCACTAAAAGGACTCATTTTTTCTCTTTTATATAGATCTATTGTTTCTTGATTCAACTTTTCAGGATTATTTTTATATTTCTTTGAAATTTCTTTCATTTCTTCTTGAATCTCTGCTGATTTTTTCATTGACTTTTGCTGTTTTATTGTAATTGGTATTAATATAATTCTTAATACAATTGAAAATATAATAATAGCAATTCCATAATTATTAAATACATTATATAGTGCATTTAATAAATAACCAAATAATTCTGATAAAAATCCCATATATCCTCCGTTAATTCAAAGGGTCATATCCACCTTTTGCAAATGGATGACACTTTAATAATCTTTTTATTCCTTTGAAGCATCCTTTAAAGCATCCATATTTTAATATTGCTTGTTTCATATATTCTGAGCAACTTGGATAAAACTTACAGTTTACCCCTACTTCTTTTAACATTGGAGAAATAAACTTTTGATAACCATTTATAAAAAAAACTATTATTCTTTTCATTTTAATATTTCGGCCCTTTTTAGTAATTTATTCATATCTTCTTTAATAATAAAGAAATTTGCATTATTTACTACATCTTTTCTATTCCATAAAAATACTATGTTATAGCCTACCTCTAATTCATCTTTAATTAGTCTATAATTTTCTCTAATTAATCGTTTTATTCTGTTTCTTTTAACTGCATTACACGTTTTTGTTGAAATGGCTATACCTATTTTATTTATATTTTCTTTATTTTTACTAATATAAATTGTAATTTGCTTTCCAATATAAAATTTTCCTTTAGCCAAAACATTTTGAAACTCATAGTTTTTCTTTAATGTTTTTATTTTTCTCATAATCATCACTCATTTTTTATATTTATCCAATAATATTAGATTTCAAAAAAGGTCACATTTTTTCGTGACCTTTTCCCTTATGCGCTTAATTTTTTTCTTCCCTTTGCACGTCTTGCTTTTAATACATTTCTACCAGATCTTGTTTGCATTCTCTTCATAAAACCATGTACTTTTTGTGTTTGTCTTTTTTTAGGTTGATATGTTCTTTTCATTTATTTCGCACCTCCTGCAATATATTTAAACCGTAAACGGATTATTCACTAATAAGCTTTATAATTATATCTTAATTTTTCTGTTATGTCAATATAAAAAAAACATTTTTTAAATAATCTTGTTTTTGTCTTGACTATAAACTTTTTTTCTTATATTATATATCAATATTGTGGATAATTATGTGTATAACTTATACACTCATATAAAACATAATATTTTGGAAGGGTTGAAAACAATGCAAAAAGAAGAATTAAATGAACTTTTAACAAAAGCAAAAGAACTTCTAAAAAATGAAGTTACAAAAATTTCTTATGAAACTTGGATTAGAGATTTAGACATTGATAGCGCTGAAAATGGTCATATCGTTTTAGTTGCAAACAATGCTTTCCAAAAAGAATCAATTGTTTCAAGGTATAATGACTTATTCAAAAATACTTTTACATATATCACTAATAAAAACTGTGATATATCTGTTATCTTAAAAGATGACGTAACAGAAGAAAAAAATTTAGTTTCAAATCAATTAAACGCAACTCCAAACAATAATGCAAATTCTACATTAAATCCAAAATATACATTTGAATCTTTTGTAGTTGGTAATAACAATAGATTTGCACATGCTGCAGCATTAGCCGTTGCCGAAGCACCTGCTACTGCATATAATCCATTGTTTATTTATGGTGGAGTTGGTCTAGGAAAAACCCATTTAATGCATGCAATAGCAAATGAAATTTTAATTAATAATCGTAATGCAAATATTTTATATGTTACTTCTGAAAAATTTACTAATCAATTAGTAAATGCTATTAAGGATAACAAAAATGAAATGTTTCGCAATAAATATCGTAATATAGATGTTTTATTAATTGATGATATTCAATTTATTGCAGGAAAAGAAAGAATTCAAGAAGAGTTTTTCCACACTTTCAACACTTTACATGAAAGTGGAAAACAAATTATCATTTCAAGTGATAGACCACCAAAAGATATTAATTTGTTAGAAGATCGTTTAAAATCAAGATTTGAATGGGGACTAATTGCAGATATATCTAATCCAGATTACGAAACACGTTTAGCAATCCTTCGTAAAAAAGCTCAATTAGATAATATTATAATAGATGATGATATTTTATGTGATATCGCAGCAAAAATAGATTCTAACATTAGAGAATTAGAAGGAGTTTTAAATAAACTTATTGCAAAAGCATCATTAACAAATACACACATTACAATGGAAATGGCTGAAAGAGCAATTAATGATGTTGTAACAAGTCAAGATAAAGTATTATCAATCGATTTAATTCAAGAAACAGTTGCAAAATACTTTAATGTAACTGTGGAAGAATTAAAAGGTGTAAAAAGATCAAATGATGTAACTTTTCCAAGACAAATTGCAATGTATCTATGTAGAAACGTTGCACAGTTACCCTTAACTAAGATAGGTGCTGGCTTTGGTAAAAGAGATCATACAACAGTAATTCATGCATGTAATAAAATAGATAAAGAAATACAAACAGATGCAAGCACAAAAAGAATTGTGGAAAGTGTGAAAAACATATTAATATCTGACAAATAATTTAGAATTAAATGTTTAACTAATTTTATAAAAATCTGTGTTTGATAAATTTATGTTTGGAAAATCAAATTCAAAAATTACTTACGGAAGACTTGCATTAGATATTCACATTATGATGTTAATTATGTGTATATAACCTGTGAATATTTAAGTTTTCCTCAGTTTAAATTTTTCATTGTAGATAAGTTTAACAGTTTTCCACTAATTTATTAACACTAAAAAACCTAGGGAATAGAAACTTCCACATAGTTTTCCACACTATCCACACAACCTATTACTACTACTACTAAAAATATAATATTATATATAAAGGAGAGGAAATCAAAATGAAACTTGTTTGTGAAAAGGATAATATCCTTAAAGCTATTAATTCCGTAACAAAAGCGGTAGCTACAAAAACAACAATGCCTATATTAGAAGGTATATTAATTCAAACAAATGATAACGAAGTTAAATTAACAACATATGATTTAGAAATAGGAATAGAGTATATAATTAATTGTGAAGTTAAAGAACAAGGAGCTACAGTAGTAAATGCAATAATGTTTAGTGAAATTATAAGAAGATTACCAGATTCAGAAATTAGTATTTCTTTAGATGAAAAAAACTTATTAGTAATTGAATGTGAAGGATCTTTATATAAACTTGCTTCTATGAATCCTGATGAATTTCCAGAACTTCCTAAAATAAGTATTGAAAATTCTATAGAAATAGAACAAAATTCACTAAAAGAAATGATAAGAAAAACTATATTTGCAGTAAGTACAGAAGAAAATAGACCAATATTTACAGGTTGTCTATTTGAAATAAAAAATAATAAATTAAATGTAGTAGCAGTAGATGGATTTAGATTAGCATGGAAAAGTAAATTCTTACAATCAAAAACAAATGATTTTACAGCAGTAATTCCAGGAAGAACTTTAAATGAAATTAATAAGATAATATTAGATTCATATGACACAATAAAAATAGGAATTGCAAAAAATCAAGCACTATTTGAAATGGAAAATTGTAAAATTGTTACTAGATTATTAGATGGAGAATTCTTAAATTATTCAAGTGTTATTCCAGAAAACTGGGAAACAAGAATAAGAGTAGATAAAAGTATGATGCAAGAATCTTTTGAAAGAATTAGTTTAATATCTTCATCTAGTATAGAAAAAGAAAAAAAATATCCTGTAAAAGTAAGTATTGATATAGGAAAAGTTACAATTTCTTGTACAAACCAAACAGGTGATGCTAAAGAAGAGATGTATGTTACTACAGAAGGAAAAAATCTAGAAGCAGGATTTAATCCTAAATATTTTCTAGATGCATTTAGAGCTATTGACGATCAAGAAGTATTTATTGATTTTGGATCAAGTATATCTCCATGTATTATAAGACCTGTTGAAGAAGGTGGAGACTATATTTATATGGTACTTCCAATAAGAATGAAAGAATAGTTATAAACAATTAATAAAAAATAAAAACAAGTTATCCACAATTTTGTGAATAACCTATGAATAAAATCGCACCAATTGTGCAAAAGGACAAATAAATGTACATAGAAAAAATAAAATTAACCAATTTTAGAAACTATGAAAAACAAGAAATAGTATTTAATAAAAATATAAATGTTATTTATGGGGATAATGCTCAAGGAAAAACAAATATATTAGAGTCAATTTTTCTTTGTAGTTTTGGAAAATCTTTTAGGACAAGCAAAGAAAAAGAATTAATAAAATTCGGAGAAGAAGTTTTATCTGTTGAATCTATTTTTCAAAAGAAAGATAGAGATGGAAAAGTAAAAGTTGATATTGGAAATAAAAAACAGGTATATGTAAATGGAGTAAAAATAAATAAGCTAAGTGAAATATTAGGAAATATAAATATTGTAATTTTTACTCCAGATGATATAAATATTTTAAAAGATGGACCTCAAAATAGGAGACGTTTTTTAGATATGATGATAGGTCAATTAAAACCAAGTTATGTGTATAACTTAAATTTATATTTAAAAACAATAGAACAACGAAATATTTATTTAAGACAGATAAAAGAAGAAAATAAGAATGAAGATTTATTAGATATTTGGGATGAGAAACTTGCAGAGTATGGAAATATTGTTTATAATTATCGTGTTGATTTTATAAAAAAAATTATAAACAAAATTAAAGTTATCCACAACAAAATAACAGATGAAAATGAAGACTTAAAAATTGAATACACATCTTGCTGTGGAAATAAAGAAGAATACTTAAAATTACTAAAAGAAAGAAGAAAATTAGATATTATAAAAGGATTTACAACAAAGGGTGTACACAGAGATGATTTTGTGATATATATTAACAATAAAGAAGTAAATATCTATGGATCACAAGGACAAAATAGGACAGCTGTATTATCTTTAAAACTTGCGGAATTAAATGTTGTTTATGATGAAATAGGAGAATATCCAATTTTATTATTAGACGATTTTATGTCAGAGCTAGATGAAAAAAGAAGGAAGAATTTTTTAGAAAATATTGAAAATACACAGGTAATTATAACAGGAACAGAAAAAATAGAACTTCCAAATTTAGATTATAATTTATACCATATAAAAAAGGGAGAAATTATTTAATGTATGTACATATTGGAAATGATACAGTTATAAATTCAGAAGAAATTATTGCAATTTTAGATATAAAATCTCTTGAAAAAAAAGATTCTTTAGAAAATGTTTGCAAAAATCTAAAAATTAGTGATAATATAATAGATGTATCAGAAGGAAATAAAAAGACTTTAATTGTTATGCAAGGAAAAAATAAAAATAGAGGATATATTTCTAACATATCTTCAATTACACTAGGAAAAAGAACATCAAAATATGAAAGGATGGATAAATAATAAATGGAAAAGTTTGAACACGAATATGGAGCAGACCAAATACAAGTATTAGAAGGATTAGAGGCAGTAAGAAAAAGACCTGGAATGTACATAGGAAGTACATCTATTAGAGGATTACATCACATGGTATATGAAATTGTGGATAACTGTGTTGATGAAGCACTAGCTGGTTATTGTTCAGAAATTGATATAAAAATTGAACCAGGAAATATTATATCTGTAGAAGATAATGGTAGAGGAATTCCAGTTGATATACATCCTAAAACAAAAATATCTGCAGCAGAAACTGTTTATACAAAACTTCACGCTGGTGGAAAATTTGGTGGAGATAGTGGATATAAAGTATCTGGAGGTCTACATGGTGTTGGTGCATCTGTAGTAAATGCTCTTTCAACATGGACAGAAGTTACAATTCAAAGAGATGGCGGAATTTACCAAATGAAATTTGAAAAAGGTAAAACAGTAGAGCCACTTACAAGAATTGGAGATTCAAATAAAACAGGAACAAAAGTAAGATTTTTAGCAGATGATACAATATTTGAAACTTTAAATTATGAATATGAAGTTTTAGAAACAAGATTTAGAGAAATAGCATTCTTAACAAAAGGATTAAAAATAAATATTGAAGATCTAAGAGTAGATCCTACTTTAAAAGCAGAATTCCATTTTGAAGGTGGATTACGTTCTTTCGTTCAATATTTAAATAAAAATAAGGAACCAATTCATCCAGAACCAATATATATTGAAAAAGATGGTGAGGTTCCAGTAGAAATTGCATTCCAATATACAACTGCATATTCAGAAAACATTTATACATTTGTTAATAATATAAATACAGTTGAAGGTGGAACTCACTTAGAAGGATTTAAGAGAGCTTTAACAAAAACATTTAATGATTATGCAAAATCACATAATTTACTAAAAGATAAAGATGGTAACTTACAAGGTGAAGATATAAGAGAAGGAATTACAGCTGTTGTATCTGTAAAAGTAAAAGAACCTCAATTTGAAGGACAAACTAAAACAAAATTAGGAAATAGTGTTGTTACAGGTATTGTATCTTCAATGGTAAGTGAAGCACTAGCAAATTTCTTAGAAGAAAACCCTAATGTTGCTAAAGCAATATTGGAAAAATGTATAAGTGCATCAAGAGCAAGAGAAGCAGCAAGAAAGGCAAGAGAATTAGTAAGAAGAAAGAGCGCTTTAGAGACATCTACATTACCAGGAAAATTAGCAGATTGTAGTGAAAAAGATGCTTCAAAATGTGAAGTTTATATAGTTGAGGGAGACTCAGCTGGAGGTAGTGCAAAACAAGGAAGAGATAGAAGATTCCAAGCAATTCTACCTTTATGGGGAAAAATGCTTAATGTTGAAAAAGCAAGAGCAGATAAAATATATGGAAACGATAAATTAAATCCAGTTATATTAGCTGTTGGTGCTGGTATAGGAGCAGATTTCGATATATCTAAAATAAGATATGGAAAAGTTATAATAATGGCAGATGCCGATGTTGATGGTGCACATATTAGAACATTATTATTAACATTCTTCTTTAGATATATGAGACCTTTAATAGAAAATGGTAATGTATATTTAGCACAACCACCACTATATAAATTATCAAAAAGAGGAATGGAAGATATATATTGCTATACAGATGAGGAAATGACAAAACATTTAAACGAAATTGGTAGAGACAATGTTAATATTCAAAGATATAAAGGTTTAGGAGAAATGAACCCAGAACAATTATGGGAAACTACAATGAATCCTGAAAAGAGAATATTAATTAAAGTAAAACTAGAAGATGCAATTAAAGCAGATGAAATATTTACAATTTTAATGGGAGATGAAATAGGTCCAAGAAGACAATTTATCGAAGAAAATGCAAAATATGTTAAAAACTTAGATATATAATATTTTTAATAGCCAGTAATAATTATAATTACTGGCTATTACTATAAAACTAATATTAATCTTCAGCTAAAACATATATGCCTAACTGATAACCTAATATATATCGCTATATAAATAAGCTAACTCATTAAACATACACATCAGTTGCTCGACTGCTAATGCACCCATAATAGCCATATTCATCCGCGAGGGACTAATAATAACCACTAAAAAAATACAAGAACAATCTTAACATCAAATATATTACCTATAATGTAACCATAAAGATGAAATTACAAAATATAATTTATTATAGCTTGCATACAAATAATATACTCTTATCGCCGACATATTACAATATAAGGTCATTACACCATAATACATCTTTGCTCGAATAATATAAAACCCATAATTAAGATCCGATATTACTCTTAGTTCAACTAATATTAATCTTATAATCATATTATGTACAATAATAAAATAAATATTCAAAAATTATAAATTTAATTTTTTGTCGAAAAATGTAAAAATGTTTTTGTTGACTAATATAAAATATAATAGTAATATATTAATAATTTAAATTTATTATTTATTTTCAAATTAATTTATTTTTTATTTATTTAAATTCTAAAAAATTCCAATAAAAAAGAGGTTTTAATGAAAAATACTAAAAAAATAGAAAGTGTCCAAAATTGGTTACCGTTCCAAGAAATATTAGATAACGGAATAATTAAAATTGATGAAAATAATTTTATAAAAATAATAAATATTAGTCCAATTAATTTTAATTTAAAATCAGAATTAGAAAAAGAAGCAATATTAAATTCATATAAAATATTTTTAAAAACATGTAATTTTAATTTTCAAATTTTAATAGAAAGTAATAAAGAAAATTTATCTAATCATATTTTAAATATTCAAGAAAATTTAATTCAAGAAAATGAAAATATTTCTGAAATATCAAAAAAATATATTTCTTATATTAAAAATTTAAATCTGGAAAAAAAATCATCCTCAAAAAAATATTATATTATTTTAAAATATACAAATAAGAATATTGAAATAAATAACAAAGAATATTTAGCGGTGCAGGAATTAAATGAAAAATATTATAAAATAAAAGATTGTTTATCTAGATGTGGAAATAATGTAAAAGATTTATCTGAAAAAAATGAAGTAAAAAATATATTATATTCTTTTTTTAATAAAAGATTATTTATAAAAAATAATAATTAAAAAGGAGAAAAATTTGAGAGAAATAATAATTAATAAAATAAATAATTATTTAAAATTAATTAAAAATAAATTATTAAATAAAAATAAAATAAATAATAATGAAGAAAATTATAAAGAAGGAATTATTTCAGAAAAAGATTTATTTTCGCCTGCATATATTAATAATTCAGATCCTAAATATTTTGAAATTGATGGAATTTATTATGGTTCATTATTATTAGTTAATTATTTTCGTGAGCAAAATGATTTAATTTTAAAATATATAATTGATTCAAATATTGATATTAATATTTCAATTTTTTATGAAAAACAAGATACATATAAAACAATAAGGGATTTAACATTTAATATTGGAAGTGTAGGAGCAGATTTAAAAGAAAAAAATCAAAATAGGCAAGATATAGAAATTGCAGCTTTTACTTATAGTGATGCAAAATATATTAGAAAAGAAATGCAAATAAATAATCAGGAATTATATTTTTTATATATTTATATTACAACATATTCAAATAATTTAAAAGAATTAGAATATTTATTAAATAAAATAGAGGGGGTAATGCAGGCAAAGGGAATACAAACAAGAAGAGGATATTTTAAACAAGAACAAGCATATCTAGCCTGTTTACCATTTATGAATAATAACCCAATATTAAAAGAGGTCTCAAAAAGAAATGTATTAACAGATGGACTTGTTGCAACATATCCATTTATTTCATCTACAATGTTTGATGAAAATGGAATTTTTATTGGAACAAATATATATAACGATTCTTTAGTGTTTATTGATAGATATAATTCCAATAAATATAAAAATGCAAATATATGTATTTTTGGAACAAGTGGAGCAGGAAAATCTTTTTATACAAAATTATTAATTTTAAGATATAGATTATTAGGAATTGAACAATATGTTATTGATCCTGAAAGAGAATATTGTAATTTATGTGAAAAATTAAATGGTACATTAATAAAACTGGGTCCGAAATCAAATAATTATATAAATATTTTTGATATAAGAAAAGATAGTTTGGAAGATAATGAACAAGGATATTTATCAAATAAAATAGATAAATTAATGGGATTTTTTAATTTAATTTTTGAAAATATAAATGAAGAAGAAAAATCATTATTAGAAGAAAAAATAATTGAATTATATAAATTAAAAAATATAACATTTGAAGACTCATCTTTATATAAAAAAGAAAATAATAAAATTACAATTAAACCAGTTTTTAAAGAAACATATGATATGCCAATTTTTCAAGATTTATATGAATTATTAAAAAATGATATAAAAACAAATAAATTATCTATTAAATTAATTCCATTTATAAAAGGCTCATTAAAATATTTTAATAATTATACAAATGTAAAATTAAATAATAAATTAATTATTGCAGATATTTATGAATTAGGAGAAGAGAATTTAAAATATGGTATGTATTTATTTACAGAATTATTTTGGGATAAAATAAAAAAGGACAGAAATATAAAAAAAGCAATATATTTAGATGAAATATGGAGATTAATTGGTGTTACATCAAATAGTAAAGTTGCAGCATTTATTTATAAAATATTTAAAACTATAAGAAAATATGGTGGAAGCAGTGTTGCAATAACACAAGATATATCAGATTTATTTAGTTTAGAAAATGGAACATATGGAAAAAGTATATTAAATAATTCTAGTATAAAAACATTTTTTTCACTAGAGGAAGAAAATATTATGGTTTTAGAAAAATATGCAAATTTATCTGAAAAAGAAAAAATAGAAATAAAATCTTTAAAAAGGGGAGAGTGTTTAATATTTGCAGGAGATGACCATATTTTAACAAAAGTAGAATCAGCAGATTTTGAAAAAGAATTAATAAATTAAGGTGGTAATAAAATGAAGAAAATAATAACAGCAATAGGCAATCCAATTTTAAATGAGTATTTAAAAAAAGAGGAAGATATTATAGTAATAGGAAATGATATACAATATCAAGATGGAATTTTTGAAATATTAGAAAAAGATAATAATATTAATTTGATAATTATAAGTGAAATAATTATTGGAGAAAATACAATTGAAAAATTAATTGAAAAAATAAAAATAATTAATAAAAATATAAAAATAATAATTATATTAGAAAATAAAAATGAGGAATTAGAAAATAAATTAATTGCCAAGGGAATAATAAAAATATTTTATCACAATAATATTGAAATAAATAAATTTATTAAATTTATAAAAGAAAATAAAGAAAATGAAAATGAAGAATTGAAACAAGAAATAAATAATTTAAAAAATTTAATTTTAGAAAATAAGAAAATTGACGAGGAAAATAAATCAAAAAAAATAAATAATAAAATAAAAAATAATTTATTCGAAAAATTAAATAATAAATATTTAAATAAAAAAATTGCTAAACGAGAAAAAGAAATAATTTCAATTTCTGGACCAAATGGAGTTGGTAAAAGCATAATAACAGTTAATTTAGCAAAAGTAATGGCACTTAAAAAAGAGAAAATATTAATAATAGATTTTGATATTTTAAATAATAATATTCATACAATTTTGGGAGTAAAAAAACACTTAATAAAAAATAATTATGAAATAGAAAATTTAATTATTAAAGTAAATAAAAATATTGATTTATTATCAGCAACAGAATTTTTATTTGGAAGCAAAGAAAAAATAGATATAAATGAAATAGAAAATACAATAAATAAATTAAAAGAAAAATATAATAAAATTATTATTGATACATCATCAGAATGTTTTTTTGATTTTACAAAAACAATAATTAAATTAAGTAATAAAAATATATTTGTTACAGATACAAATATTTTAGAAATAAAAAAAGCAAAAGAATTATTAAATATTTATATTAATAATTGGAAAATAAATAAAAATAAATTTAATATACTTTTTAATAAATATAATAAAGAAAGCATAAGTATAAATATTTTAAAAGAATTATTTTGTGAGTTTAATATTATTGGATTTTTAAAATATAATTCAAAATATAATAAATTAATTAATAAAAATAATAGATTTAATTTAATAGATAAAAAATTAAAAAAAGAATATTTAAATTTAAAAAATATAATTAATTAAAGGAGAAATAATCATGGAAATAGAAAATAACTTAAATACTGAAAAAACAATTTTAAATAATGAAATAAACGGGAAAGTTCAAAAAAATTTTTTAGAAAGTACACTTGGAAAAACAATTAATGCTGCTGTTGATATTGGTTTAAGATGGGCTATTCCTGACTTAATAGAAGATGAAGTAATAAATATAAAAAATAGTTTGATAAAGGGAGGTTTAAAGGAGGGGATAAATACAGCAGTAAGTTCGGCAATAGATTTAGGAAAAAGTGCTATGGGAATATTTACTGGAAATTTTGAAAGTATTTCACAAGCGCAAAATGCTGTAAAAACAGGAGGGGTTATTGATGGAATATCAAATGTTATAGATACAGTATTAAATAAAACTACTAAAATGGGATTAATTAATAAAGGAATTTCGTCAGTTATTCATCAAGGAAAAAATGTTATATTAGATAGTGTTAGTAAAAATATAGAAGAATGTTTTACAAGTCAATTAAATAATATAGAAAAACTTTCAAAATATGAGAATAATTGGAAAAATTATTTTGAAAAAAGAGATTTTGACGGAATGCAAAAAGAATATGATAAAATTCAACAAAAATTAAAAGAAATAATGCCATTAGAAAATACAATTAAAGAGGCAAGACAAATAGAAAATATACATAATTTAATAAAAAATAATGGACATAATTTTGATTTAACAAATGAACAATTAGAACTTTCGAAAATGCTTGTATAAACATCAATAAAACTAGCATTAAATTAACTTTTTATAGTATTTTTGCTTGCATATTTTAATCAGGTTTAGTATAATACAAGAGTAGTAAAAACACTAGGAAAGAGGTAATGAAATGGAAGAAAATGAGGGAAAAATTATCGAGAGAAATATTGAAGCAGAGATGAAAACATCATACATTGATTATGCCATGAGTGTTATCGTTTCTCGTGCCCTTCCAGATGTAAGAGATGGTTTAAAACCAGTACATAGAAGAATTTTATATGCTATGTATGAAGATGGTATTACATCAGACAAGCCATACAGAAAATGTGCTAATACAGTTGGTTCTGTTTTAGGAAGATACCATCCACATGGAGATAGCTCAGTATATGATGCAATGGTAAGATTAGCACAAGATTTCACAATGAGATATCCTTTGGTAGATGGACATGGTAACTTTGGATCTATCGATGGTGATTCACCAGCAGCTATGAGGTACACAGAAGCAAGAATGTCGAAAATATCTGAAACAATGCTTACAGATATCGAGAAAAATACAGTAGCATTTATGCCAAACTATGATGATAGATTACAAGAGCCAGTAGTATTACCTGCAAAAATACCAGCATTATTAGTAAATGGTTCATCAGGAATTGCAGTTGGTATGGCTACAAATATTCCACCACATAACTTAAAAGAAGTTATTGACGGAATTATAAAAGTAATAGATGAAGACAATGTAACAGATGAACAATTAATGGAAATAATTAAGGGACCAGATTTCCCAACAGGAGCTACAATTCTAGGAAGAGAAGGAATTAAAGAAGCTTATACAACAGGTAGAGGAAAAGTTACAATGAGAGCAGAAGCAGAGATTGAAGAAATGAGCGGAAATAAACAAAGAATCATTGTAAATTCATTACCTTATCAAGTAAATAAAGCTAGATTAATTGAAAATATGGCAGCACTTGTTAGAGAAAAGAGAATAGAGGGAATTTCTGAAATTAGAGATGAATCTGATAGAGAAGAAAAAGTAAGAATAGTAATTGAATTAAAAAGAGATGTTAATGCTCAAGTTATCTTAAATCAATTATATAAAAATACACAAATGCAAGAAAACTTTGGTGTTATTATGCTTGCATTAGTAGATGGGGAACCAAAAATATTAACATTAAGACAATGTTTAGATCATTATATTGACCACAGAAAACATGTTATTTTACGTAGAACACAATTTGATTTAGACAAAGCTTTAGCAAGAGCACATATTTTAGAGGGATTAAGAATAGCACTTGATAATATTGATGAAGTTATTAATATTATTCGTACATCTTATGATGATGCAAAAGAAAGATTAATGGAAAGATTTGGTCTTTCTGAAATTCAAGCTCAATCAATTCTTGATATGAGATTAAGAACATTACAAGGCTTACAAAGAGAAAAAATTGAAGAAGAATATAATGAGTTAATGAAATTAATTGCACATTTAAGAGAAGTACTTGCAAGTGAAAGATTAGTATTTGAAATTATTAAAGAAGAATTATTAGAAATTAGAGATAAATATGGCGATGATAGAAAAACAAAAATACTTGCAGCAGAAGGCGAAATCGATGTTGAAGATTTAATTAAAGAAGAACAATGCGTTGTAGCACTTACTCATTTTGGATATGTAAAAAGAATGCCAATAGATACATACAAGAGCCAAAAAAGAGGAGGAAAGGGAATTACAGGAATTGCAACTAGAGAAGAAGACTTTGTAAAGCAAATATTCACAGCATCCACTCATGATACAATCTTATTCTTTAGTAATAAAGGAAAAGCATATAGACTAAGAGGATATGAAATACCAGAGGCAGGAAGAACAGCAAAAGGAACAGCAATTGTAAATATATTAAGTCTAGATGGCGGAGAAAAAATTTCTGCAGTTATACCTATTTCTAACTTTGCAGAAGGAAAATACTTATTAATGGCAACCAAAAATGGTTTAATTAAGAAAACAGCATTAAGTGAATTTACATCAGTAAGAAAGAGTGGATTAATTGCTATAAACCTAAAAGAAGAAGATACATTAATTGATGTTAAATTAACAGATGGTGAAGATAATGTAGTATTAGTTACAGAAAAAGGAATGAGTATTACATTTGATGAAAAAGATGTAAGACCAATTGGTAGAAATGCAATGGGTGTTATAGGAATTAAACTTGATGATGAAGATGCTGTAATAGGTATGGAATCAATAATACAAGGAAGCAATGCAACACTTCTTTCAATAACTGAAAATGGATTTGGAAAAAGAACTGAACTTGATGAATATAGAGTGCAAACAAGAGGCGGAAGAGGAGTTATGACATATAAAATTACTCCAAAGACAGGAAACATTGTTGGAATAAGAATAGCAAGTGATGATGAAGATGTGATGCTTATAACAGATACAGGAACAATAATTAGATTAAAAGTTTCTGATATTAGTATTCTAGGAAGAGTAACACAAGGTGTAACTTTAATGAGAACAAATGAAGGTAAAGTAGTAAGCATTGAAACAATTCCAAGCGAAGAGAAGGAAGGCGAATAATTGTGGAGAAGAATGAAAGTTGGTTATGTGCTTTGACTGAAAATGTTCTTTGTATGCAAATTAAGGCTTCTAGAGAAATAACGGGGAAGAATGATGATAAAGAAGAGCAGAAAATGATTATTGACTTTATTAATCGTCTACCAGAACGTCTAAAAGAACTTTCTAATCGTGATGAATTAATCATTAATGTTCTTGAAAAACAAGGGATAAATACTATATGGACAGAAAAGAAAAAACAAGAACAAGAATTTGAAAAAAAGATAGCCAAAAACGAATCACAACATAAAAATAGAACAATAAATAAAGATGATAATGAGTTAGAGGGCAAATAAAGAAATAATAAACACTTCAAATTAAATTTGAAGTGTTTATCTTTTTTTAAAACGAATATCATCACCGAAAAAATAACAGATATTATAATTTCCAACGATTCTAGAAACTATACGTTCATCATAATTATCATATAAATTTTTTAAACTAAGATTTGTAGATATAATTGTTTTAGTAATATGATTTGTATTTAAAAGTCTAGTATTAATAATATTAAATAATTCGCTAAATTTCATATTATTCATACATTCAGTTCCTAAATCATCAATAATTAATAAATCTACATTTAATATATTTTCATAAATTGTTTTATCGGTATTTTCTTTACCAAATCTATAATCTATTATTGTATCTAACATAATTGGTGCAGTTTGATATAAAACGTTTTTTTGTTTTTTTAATAATTCATTTGCAATACAACTTGAAAGAAAGGTTTTTCCAAGACCAGTGTTACCAGTGAACAGTAGATTTTTTTCGTTAGGATTATCAAAATTTTCAATAAAATTATAACATAATTTTTTTATTTTATTAATGTTATCCCTAGGTGAAACTTTCATATGATATTTTTGTTCATCTATTTCTGATGAGTATAATAAATCTGAAAAGTTTTCGAATGTTTGAATATTAAGATTTGATATATTTGATTTATTATATTCAATATCAAATATTTTTTGTTTTAAACAAGAACACATTGATGTAGTATAATCAGAATTTGTAATATATCCTATGTCTTTACATATTGAACATCTATATTTTGGCTCAAAATAATCTTCACTAATATTTAGTTTATTTAAAATAGATTTTTTTTGATTTTTTAATTCTTGAATTTTATTTTGTAAATCTATTAAAGTATCTTCACTAGGATTATTTATCATAGATTTTGCAGAAGAAATAGCAAAATTATGTAATTTTTTATCAATTTCCTCTAAAACAGGTTCTTTAGAATAGATTTCACTTTTTCTTAATTTAGCATCTCTTTCGACTAGCATTTTTTGTTTACTATATTCGATTAAAAGTTCTTTTAAAATAGTATTAGACAAAATAAAAATTCACCTACTTTCAGTTATAATTATTTTAAATCAAAATTTGCATAAAGACTATTTAAATTATCATATTCTCTTTGCTCATATCTATTGTATCCTGTTTTCTTTTCCATTGTTTGAATGTTTTTATTCTTTTGTTTCATTTCTTGTAAGAAAGTTTGAACCTCATTTGATGTTTTAAATCCTCTGTCATGCCAGTCAGATAAAAGCTTATTTAAATAATCAAAATTTGGATTTGCTTTTGAAGTAGTCTTTTTAAGTGCTATTTCTATAATATCTAAACTATATCCAAATTCATTAAGCCAAGTTTCAATATAGGCATATTCATATTCAGTAAGTTGTCTATTTAAACCTAATTTTTTAGATATTGTATTTGCGATAGTTTTAACTTTTTCTTGTTTTTCATAGTAAGTATCTAAATCATTAAATGTTTTTATATTATTTTTATTCCAAGTTTCTGCGACCCTTTGAATATATGCTTTATGGAGTGCAGAACGATCAAAACAATAACCAAACAAAGCAATCATAACTTCTTCATCAAAATTATATTTTTTAAACCATAATTCTATATCTGGATACCATGTTGTAGGCATTAAACCAGAAAAATATTTACTATTAATGTGTTCAATAGCCTTTGCACGTTGTTGATTTTCAGCTGATTTTTGAATTTGCTCAGCAGATAATGCAGTTTTTGGTTTATATAACTTATGTAATTCAATTTCTTGAAGATTATTTACAATATATCCTGTATTTTTTTTGGTTATTACTTCTTGTTCTTCCCAATATTTAACGGCATCTTGAATTACTTTTAAAGGTAGCACAAGTTTTTTAGATAAATCATTGATTTTAATATCTTTATCATATTTAGATAAAAATAACATATATAAATATACTTTTATATAGTCACCACTTGCTTGTGATAAATATTCAGAAAAAAAGATATCTGGAATCTCTGTGTTTGAAAATAAAGGTAAGATATCAGATTGTTCAAGTTTCATTATTTATTCCCCCTTAAAAGTATATTTGTCAAATTATATCATTTTATAAAAGTTTTTACAACAAACCAGCGATAAATATATACAATAAAATTAAAATTTTTTGTAAATATAATATTTTGGTGATTTTATATACAAATAAATATATTTAATAATATATAGAATTTTTTCATTATTAAACCCAATAATAGAAACTAATAAAAAAGGAAAAAATAAGATAATAAAAAAACATAATTTTAAATATAAATTATTAAATATATTTGAAATTAAATAAATAATAAGTCCAAAAAATATATTTAAAAAAATAGTAGTATAATCAATAAATCCAAATAATTTATAATTAAAATTATAATTCTGAGGAAAAATAAATTTCAAAATGACCTCCTAAGTAATTATTTAATTAAATTTTTCATAAAAGAAATATTAGTAGAAATATCAGTGGAAATACCTCCAATTAAGTGCTGAAGGTATCCATTAGCACGAACCAGTGCATAAATAGATCCTATACAAATTAATTTAGAAAATATATTTTCTAAATTAAAATTTAAAGAAAAAATAATTAATAATATAATTGCAATAAAACTTTGCATAATTAAAAGTGAAATTAAAGTTTTAAACCAACTTCTAAAAAAACAAGAAGTTGAGTGATTAATTAATGTTAAAATAGAAAAAGGAGTAAGTAATGCAAAAACTTTAATCATGATATATCTTAAGGAATAGGAAAATAATAAATTAAAAAGAGATGCGGAAATAAAACTTTTTAATAATCCATCAAAAGAAAATAAATTAAAGTTTTCATTTTCAATAGAAATAATAGAATTAATATTAGAAATAAAAGAAGAAAAAGAGACTTCTTGCCCAAATATATTTTTTCCAATTTCTAAAATAGAAGAAGAAATTAATGAATTTAAATAAATTAATTTTTCACAAATAAAATAAGAAGAATTTATTACAATACCAAAAATTATTAATTTAAAAATAAATTGATAAGGTGTTTCTATTTCAATAGAAACAAATTTTGAATATATTAATCTAAAACAATAATATAAGGTAAAACCTACTAATAATGCATTAGCAATTAATATAAGACCATTTGTAGAATTAGTACCAATTAATTTAGATAAAAAATTATCATGAATAATTGAAATATCAGTAAATACTAAATTATCTAAGGAGTCATACATTGTAGTATCTACAGAAGAAAATAAATTTCCAATAATTTGATTAATTGAATCTAGAATTGTTTGAGAAATAGAGTTTGAAGTTGCTACAATTGTGTTATCCAAAATAAACCTCCTAAAAATTAAGCAAGTAGTGATTGAATTGCAGAAAGAATAAGATCAAGAGCTAGAATAAAAGCATAAGAAAATAAAGATCCACGTATTAATTTTTTAGCTACACGAATTCTTTCTTCATCTCCAAAACTAAATTTTTTCATAAATACACCAACACCAACTGCCACTGCTGCGGCAGGAGTAGAGAGTGTAAATAGCCAAGATTTTATTGTTCCAAATGCATCAGTTAGTTTGGTAATAAGAGTAGGGGTTCCATCAAATAAACCTGCAAAAACATTAGAATTAAAAAATATTAAAATAATAAATGATAAAATAAAAGTAAAATTAAATAAAAAATATTTTTTTCGAATTTTATAAATTTTCATAAGTTCCTCCTTAATTTTTTTTGAAATATGGTTTTAAAATTATTTTTTCTGGTTTCATAATTTTTTGTCCATCAGATAAAAATGCAAGACATGTAAAATTTTCTAAAGATTGAGTAAAAAATTTAGTATCATAGATATAATCATATTGTAAATAAGTATTAATACTTTCTGAAATACTTGAATTTGTAGAATTTAATGAATTTGATAAATAACTATATTTTGTTTCTTTAGCATTTTCAGATATATTTTTTGATATTTTTTCTTTATCTTCCTTGCCAATTTGTTTTTGTGCCGATTCTATAGTAAACATATCATCAGTTCGAAACCACAATTTATTTACTAAATTTTGAATAATTACTTCAGCAGCGTATTTGTTATTTAATGTATTTAGAATAGAGGTATAACTTTGTGTTGCAATTATATTAATACATTTTGCTTCTCTACTTTGAGAAAAGAAATTGCTATCTGATATAGTGCAATATTCACTATATTCATCTGAAATAAAAACTGCAGGGGAGAAGTCTTCAAAATTGTTGTTTGATAATCGATTCATAACTTCTGTCTGAAAATCTAATTTTAAATATGCTGCAATTATTTTTGATAAATTTTTGTATTCTGCTATATTTAAATTTAAAACAATAATTTTTCCAGATATTAGAGCATCTTTAAATCCTAAAAAATTTAAGTCTTTTTTGAGAGGACAAAAGGTTTGAAAAACAGAATAATCTGATATAAAACAATTTGTTATTCTTGTTATTTCAGATTTTAAAATTGAAAGGGTGCGTGAATCTAAAGAAAAAAATTCTTTTTCAAAAAAAGTAATTGATGAAAATAAATCATATACTTGTGAATATGATAAATTATTTTTATTAAATAAATCTCTTAAAATTAAAATTTTTTCTTTGTAATAATTTTCAATAGTAATTAACTTATGAATTTCTTCAAAAGTTACATATCCATTATTATATAATCTACATAATTTTATAGCCTCAGTTAAAACTTGTTCTGATTTATCAATCCAATAAGATTCAGAATTATTTGGAGAAAATAAGAGAAGTATATCTTTTAAACGATTAGCAAGTACAGATGCCTTTAAATTAGGTTTGTGCAAAGGATTATAACGAAAGCTACCATTTAATTCTAATACAATTAAATCATTTATTCTATTATATTTTTGACACAATTCTTTTACCTTTAAATAATAATTACCTTTTACATCTAAAATAAGCATGGGCAAATGTTTTTTATTTGAAATTAATTGTTCAGTAAATGGATACATTGCACTACTTGTTTTTCCAGTTCCAATTGTTCCAGTAATTAAAACATTTTGATATAAACTTTTTTCTGGTAAATAAATTGCATTTTTATTATTTTCAGTATTACCAATAAATAAATTTAATTGTGGTAAATTATTAATACTATTTAAAATACTATTTTTAAATTTATTATTTTTAATTCTTTTTAATTTTGCAAAATATAATTTTAATTTATTAAAAATAAAAATTGATATTTTAAAAAAAGGTATAAATAAATAATTATAAATTAAATTAGATAAAATGAGGGAAGAAAAAATATAAGTAAAAATAAATAGTATTTTAAGTATTTGCCATAATTCTGGATTTTTTATACAGATGTCAAAAGGATGAATACCATACGTTATAATTATTGATGAAGAAAATAAAATGGGAGAAAAAATATGATATCCAAAAAGTATAAATAAAATTGAAATAATAATTATAGAAAAAATATGAATTATAAAATCACCTTCTTGGATTTAATATTTAATTTTGCACCTTGTTTATTATGGAATATTTTTATTTCGAAAAAAAGATATATTGAATAAAAGGTAATAAAAAGATTAATAATAAAAACAATAAAAAAGATATCAATTAAATTAATAAATAGCACCACCTTCCAATTTTTTACAATGATATAACAAAGTTTTTAATTTGTCTATACTTTTTTAAAAAATTATGATAAAATTAATTATCTAAAACGTAAAGGAGGAAATACAATGAAGATAAATAAAGATATGACTATAGGAGAAATACTACAAGTTGCAGGAGAAAAAGCAGATATATTATTAGAAGCAGGAATGCATTGCTTAGGCTGTCCAGCTTCACAAGCTGAGACATTAGAAGAAGCTTGTGAGGTACATGGAATTGATATTGAAGAGCTTTTAGAGAAGTTAAATGCATAAAAACAAAGCTAAAAAATAAAAAAATACAAAATTTCACAAAAAATTCAAAAATTGTATTGACAAAAACAATAAAATAGTTTACAATAGTACTTGCGTTTACCTAATGAGCAAACGCAAGTCTAAAATCTGGGTCATTAGCTCAGGTGGTAGAGCACTTGACTTTTAATCAAGTTGTCCGCGGTTCGAGTCCGCGATGGCTCACCAATCTAGGATCTAATTAAATTAGATCCTAGTACAGATTTTTGGCCCCGTGGTCAAGCGGTTAAGACATCGCCCTTTCACGGCGGAGACATGGGTTCGATTCCCGTCGGGGTCACCAATTGAATAATGCCACTTTAGCTCAGCTGGTAGAGCAACTGACTTGTAATCAGTAGGTCGTCCGTTCGATTCGGACAAGTGGCTCCAATTACTTAGAACTGGGTTTGTTGTATAACTTGCTTAGTTCTTTGTTTTTTTATGAACAAGTACATATAAAGGAGCGAATATTAATAATGGAAGAAAAAGCAGAAAAAAATATAGCAAATAAAGTTGTAGTGGTAACTGGAGGATCAAGAGGAATAGGAGCAGAAATAGTAAAAAAACTTGCCGGGGATAACTATAGAGTAATTTTAAATTATAATAAATCAGAAAATGAAGCAAAAAAAGTAAAAGAGGATTTACAAAAAAATAATATTAATATAGAAATATTTAAAGCAGATGTATCTAAAAGGGAAGAAGTAAAAGAACTTATAGATTTTGTAATAAATAAATTTGGAAAGATAGATGTATTAATTAATAATGCAGGAATATCTCAAGCAAAGCTTTTTACAGATTTAACAGATGAAGACTGGAATAATATGATACAAACTAATTTAACATCAGTTTTCTATTGCACCCAAGAAGCTATAAAAAATATGATTAGCAGAAAAGAAGGTTTAATTATTAATATATCATCAATATGGGGAGTTACAGGCTCATCATGTGAGGTTCATTATAGTGTGGCAAAGGCTGGTATAGATGGAATGACAAAAGCCTTAGCAAAGGAAGTGGGGCCTTCAAATATAAGAGTAAACAGCATAGCACCAGGTATAATAGATACAGACATGAATAAAGCATATACAGATGAAGAAATTAAAGATATTATAGAAGATATTCCACTAAATAAAATAGGAAAAAAGGTAGATATTGCAAGATGTGTAGAATGGCTTATAGAAGATGAATATACAACAGGACAAGTAATTTCTATTAACGGTGGATGGTTAATATAATAGAAAAAATTAATTTATTACATATATGAGTCTAAATTAAAATTTACATTATATAAAGCAAATAAAAAAAGTTCTCTTTTAAGAGAACTTTTTTATTCGTCTGTATTAATTTTTCTTTTATAATTTCCTGAAATAATTTTTGGTAAATAAGTAATAATTTTATAAACAGCAAGTCTAACTTTTTTGCTCCATAAATAAGTTTTTCTAAGTTTTCTAGGAGCTGTAATTGTAGTTGGCTCTTGTACAACTAATGCAAGTTCTACTTTTTCTATAGGAAAAATATAATTTGCTCCATTGTTATTATCCCAAATATTATTAGCATCTCTAAAACAAAAATTTAATGTATCGCTAGAAGTTAATTCAATTTCAGCTTGGTATCCAAGTTCTGATTTAACCATTTTTATTTCGTTTAAATTGTCCCAATTTAATCCAAAACCATAATGAATATAAACTTCTTCACAATTATCTTGAAAAAGTTTACCTGTATATGAAATTTTAACACTTGTATTTTCTACTAATTTATCTGTGTTAAAGAAAATATTTTTTACTAATTCCATTTTTTTCTCCTTGTTTATCTCTTGTTTAATTTAATACATAAATTATATTATTAATAAAAAAAATATTCAATAGTTTTTTACAAAATTCATCATAAAAATGTAAAAAATTATAAAACAAGTCCTTCATTTGTTCCAACTATTTTACCGATAATAGTAAAATCATCTCTTGAAGCAAGTGATATTTCTTCAAATTCTTTATTTTCAGGTCTTAATACTAGTTTATCTCTTCTTACAATAAATCTTCTAATAAGTACTTTACCTTCGTATTCGAATATACCTATATCACGGTTATTAAGAGGAGAGTTAAGTTCTACATACGCATATACATCTTTTGCAAGCTTTGGTTCCATTGAGTTGTCAGGAATTTTTATAGCAAGAGCAGCACCTGGAAGAGTAGCAGGACATTCCATAAAAGAATTTATAGAGTCAACAGCTAAAACTTTATTATATGCTATATGATTTGGAGCTTTGTAGTATTCTTGGTCATCTGTTAAATACTTGTCATATGTATACATTAAAGGTTGATAAGGAACTTCTAAAGCTTTACAGATACTTTTTAAAGCTTTATGACTTGGATTTCTTTCTCCTTTTTCTATATGTGTAAGATGTCCAATATTGATATTTGTTTCTTTCGCAAGGTCAGTTTTTGACACTTTTTTTTCTTTACGAATTCTAGCTATCATATCCCCAATCATACGTAATCTACCTCTTTTTCCATATTTTCCACCATTATATCGAAAAAAAAAATAAATGTCTAGTGAAATTAGCATTTTTTTGTAAAAAACAAACGAAAAATGATATTGTAAATCGAATTAAATTATGGTAATATTATTTCATACAAAAGTATACAATGTATAAAAGGAGAAAAATATGGGGGATAAAGAAAAAAAGATAGAAAACCAAAAAGCTAAAAAACAAGAAAATCTTGCTGAAGATGTAAAGAAAATAGAAAATGAACCTGAAGAAGAAAAGAAAATCAAAGAGGAAGATAAAAGCAATTTAAACGAGGAAAAACAAGAAGCAATAAATGAAGAAATAAAAAATGATCAAATAAAAGATGATGAAGTAAAAGATGAAGAAATAGAAGAAGTAAAAGAAGAAAATAAAGATGGTAAAGATAGTAAAGAAAATAAGGAAAATAAGACGGAAGAGAAGGAAGAAATTGAAACACAGCCAATCGAAAATGTTAAAGAAGGTGCAACATACATTAAAGGTAAAAAGAATAAAAAAATAGTGCCAATTATAGTTTCAACAGTACTTATATGTGTAATTCTTTTATTTTCAGTAATATTTGCTTTGGTAAATATAAATAATGACAAAATAATGTCAGGAATAAGCATTATGGGCATTGATGTTTCAGAACTTGGAAAAGAAGAGGCAACAAAAAAATTGCAAGAATTAACAGAAAATAAGGCATCAGAAGATATTAGTTTAAAATATGGGGAATTTGAAACAGCTATAAATGGTAACCAATTTAATATAAGCTATGATGTAGAAAAAGCAGTTGCACAAGCATATAACATAGGAAGAGACGGAAATATTATAGTAAATAATTATAGCATATTATTTGCAAAGTTATTTAAAAGAAATATTGACATTCAAATTAATTATGACGAAGAATTATTAAATAGCAAATTACAAGATGTATCAGCAAAATTACCAGGAGCTGTTAAGCAAAGCAATTATTATATAGAAGATGAAAACTTAATAATTGTAAAAGGTAAAGCAGGTTTAAAGATAAAAGAAGCAGAAATAAAAGAAAACATTTTCAAACAATTAGAAAACATATTAAATAAAAATGAAATTATTACTATTCCAGTAGAGACAGTTGAAGCAGATTCTATAGACGTAAGTAAAATTAAAGAAGAAATCTACAAAGAACCACAAGATGCATATGTATCAAAAAATCCTACAACAGTTCATCCTCATGTAAATGGTGTAGATTTTAAAATATCAATTGAAGAAGCACAAAAATTACTAGAAGAAAATAAAGAAGAATACACAATACCTTTAAAAATAACAGTACCAGAAAAAACAATAAAAAATCTAGGAGAAGAAGCTTTTCCAGATTTAATATCTACATATACAACAAGATATGATGCAAGCAATTATAACAGAAGTAACAACTTATCAATTGCAGCAAAAAAGATAAATGGAACAGTATTATTACCAGGTGAAACATTTTCGTACAACAAGGTTGTAGGGGAAAGAACAATTGCAGCAGGATATAAAGAAGCAGGAGCATATGCTGGTGGAAAAGTTATACAATCTGTAGGAGGAGGAATTTGCCAAATATCTTCTACATTATACAATACAGCTTTACTTGCAAATTTAGAAATAGTATACAGAAGCAATCATCAATTTGAAACAGGTTATGTAGCAGCGAGTAGAGATGCCACAGTTTCATGGCCAGGTTTAGACTTTAAGTTTAAAAACACAAGAACATATCCTATAAAAATAGTAGCATCAGCTAAAAGTGGTGTAGCTAAAATAAGTATATATGGTATAAAAGAAGAAACAGAATATGAGGTTGTTATACAATCAAAAGTATTATCATATATTCCAAATACTACAAAGTATATAGAAGATAGCTCATTAGAAGAAGGAAAAGAAGTTGTAGAGCAATCTGGACATAATGGTTGCCAAAGTGAGGCATACAGAATATTAAAATTAAACGGAAAAGTTGTATCTAAAACATTACTTTCAAGAGATACATATGATGCAATGCAAACAATTATTAGAAGAGGAACCAAAAAGAAGGTAACAACACCTACAACGCCAACTACTCCAACAACACCAAGCACACCAACTACAACAACGCCTACTACACCTACAACAAATACAACTATACAATAAAAATAAAAAATCCAACTCGGTAAGAGTTGGATTTTTACTTTCTATGATTGCTAATTTATAATTATTTATTATCATCTGAATCTTTTTTTACATCTGTAGTTTGATTATCTATAATCATATCTTCTTTTTTATTATCATCCTTTTTTATACTGTCAACAATCATTATAAATTTAACTGATCCTGAATCTTCACTATTTAACATTGTGAAATTATTATATTTTTCAGATAATTTTTGTAATTCTTTAATTCTTAAAGATACATCTTTTAAATCTCCATTAATATAATTACAAATTGTTTGGATTCCTTCTTTATCAAATTTATTAATACCATCAGATAATGTAGTTGCTCCTTCTGAAAGTGTAGTTGCACCTTTTGTTAATTCAGAGTTTGCTTTAACTAATAATTGTGTATTACTATTTAAAGATTGTATACCAGATTGTAGTTTACTTGAACCTTGGCTTAAAGTATGTACACTTGATGATACCTTTTTAGTTCCTGTAAGAAGATTACTTGAACCAGCTTTTAATTTTGCAAGTGAAGTAGGAAGTGTTGATACAGAACTATCAAGTTTTTTCAAATAATTGATAAGATCTTTTGAACCTGTAGAGATATCTTTTATTCCATCTTCTAATTTTTGCATTTCCTTTTTTGATTCTGTTGTTGGAGATAATGCTTTTATTGTTTTTTGATTGTTAGTTATTTGAGCTGATATGCTAGCTTTTCTTTTTTCTATTTCAGTTTTTCTTGTAGATAATTCTGAAATTACAGTTTCTAAACTTGCTAAATCTGTTGCAGATAAAGCTCCTGAAGCTTTTATTGTTGATAATGTGGATAATTGAGTAGTAATTTCGCTATATTCTGTAGTTAAATTTGTAAGTTCAGTATTTAAAATGCCATTACTCTTTGTTAAGTCGGTTATAGAAGCTGTTGTATTTTCTGTAATAGTTGTTTGTAATGTATTAAATCCTGCAACTAAACCTTCAGAACCATTAATACCTTCATTTAATTTAGTACTTCCGTTGTATATAGCAGTAACACTTTCAGGTAATGAACTTAAACCTGTTGATAATTCGCCAATTCCAGTATTTAATGTTTCAGCACCAGATTGAAGAGTTGAACTACCTGAACTTAAACTTGAAATACCTGAATTTATTTTTGAATAATTTGAATTTACAGTATCTGTTCCACTAGCAATTTGTGTCATAGCTGTGTTAAATTCTTTACTCTTTTCGCTGTAAGTGAAAGCACCATCTTTTAAAGTTTTAGCACCTTCAACTAATTGCTTGCTTGAAGATTGTAATGTACTTACTTTACTATAAATACTATCAAGATTATCAAATAAATCTAAATCTGAACTTTCAATAATTTTTGGTGTAACATAAGTAACAATGTTATTTAGTTCAAAATCTGTAGAATCCATAGTAATTTCAATTGTACTTGGAACTTCTATTGTATTTTTAGAAACTCCTAAACTTTCTTGCATACCAGGAAGACTAATTCCAACTACAGTTGTTTTGCTTCCATCATCTATAACTTTTGCATTTGTTACAGATATATTTTTATGTGTTGCATTATCTAATATTGTTCCACAAACTACTACAAATGGTGTATATAGATTTTCTTTTTTACCATTTATATAAACTGAATGTTTATCTTTGTTAATGTATTCGATTGTTATTTTAACTTTTCCACTTTTACCAGCTAAATCTTTAGCTGAAATTTCTTTACCGTCTAAAGTATAAGTAATTTTACATTCGATAGGAAGATTTTTTTGAGATTCACCTTGGTAGTAAATATCGCTACCATTTGAATTCCATACTAATTTATTTCCATCTTGTGTAAATTCTTCGTTTCCATTAACATTCTTTATGTTTAATAAATCAGATATATCATTAATTATTTTAGCTTCACTGCTATTATCTATATGGCTTGTAACAAGAGTATAATAGCTATCACCAGAATTATTTATTTTAGAATATACTGTTTCATCTTTTGTATAAGCTAGAACAGGGGCTGTATAAGCAACCATAGTGCATAATAAAGCACCTGATGTTATTTTAGATATTATTTTATGATTCATATTATCATTTCCTTTCAAATCTAATTATTTATTTTTCTCATTCCAATAGTTGTTTTACAAATTAATTTATCAAAAATCATTAAAAATGCTGGTAATAATGCTATAACGCATATCATACTTACGATTGCACCTCTTGACATTAATGTACACAAAGAACCAATCATTTCAATTTTTGAATAAGCACCTACACCAAATGTTGCACCAAAGAAGCAAAGTCCACTAACTACTATTGAACCTATAGATGTGCCTAAGGCATTGCTAATTGCTTCTTTCTTATCAAGACCTTCTTTTCTTCCTGTAATATATTTTGTTGTAATAAGAATAGCATAATCAATTGTAGCACCTAATTGAATAGTACCAATTACTATAGATGCAATAAATGGTAGAACAGTACCTGTATAATATGGAATTCCCATATTAATAAATATAGCAAACTCAATAACTGTAATTAAGATAATAGGTAATGTTGCAGATTTTAGAACAACTATCATAATAATAAAGATAATAGCAATAGAAACTGTGTTAACACTATTAAAATCGTGATTGCTTATTTCTACTAAGTCCTTCATTAAAGGACCTTCACCAGCTAAAATAGCATTACTGTCGTATTTTTTTATAATACCATTTAGTGTATCTACCTGAGCATTAAGCTCATCTGTTGCCATCTCATATTGTGAATTAATAATAATCATTTGATATTTATCATTTTGAAATATATCTGAAATGCTACTTGGAAGTACCTCTTTTGGTATTCCTAAATCACAAATTTTAGAATATCCAATACACCATTTAATACCATCAACATTTTCAATTTCATTAATCATTTGAGATACTTGATAATCTGGCATATCTTTATTTACTAATAGAAGTTCCATAGAAACCATATCAAATTTATCTTTTAATTCCTTATTAGCAGAAATGCTTTCTAGGGAATCTGGTAAAGATTTGTCTAGATTGTAATAAATATCTGTTTTTTGATATCCATAAAATGCAATAGGTAATATTATTATGAAGCTAATTGCTATAGCTTTATAATGTTTTAAAACGAAATTTTTAACATGTGTAAATTTAGGTAAAATTTCTTTATGTTTCGTTTTCTCAATTAAACTGTTAAATTGTAGTAACATAGCAGGAAGAACAGTAACAACGCATATAACCCCTAAAAATACACCTTTTGCCATAACAATACCAATATCTCTTCCAAGTGTTAAATCCATACTACATAATGCTAAGAAACCAGCAATTGTTGTAATAGAACTTCCAACAACAGATAATAATGTTTTGCATATTGCATTTTTCATGGCTTCATAAATGTCAGATGTTTTTTCTTTTTCTTGCATATAGCTGTGGTATAAAAAGATTGCAAAATCCATTGTTACACCAAGCTGTAATACTGCACTAATAGCTTTTGTTATATAAGAAATTTGACCTAAGAATATATTTGATCCCATATTAAATAATATAGCAATACCAATATTTAAAAGTAATAAAATTGGTGCTAAGTAAGAATCTAGAGCAATTTCTAGAACTATTAAGCAAAGAATAACAGCTATAATGACATATATAACAATTTCAGAGTCTGATAAATTTCTTGTATCTAAAACTGTTGATGTCATACCACTTACTTTGCAATGTTCATCTGTAATATCTCTTATTTTTTCTACGGCCTCTAATGTTGAATCTGAAGATATTTGATCTTTAAATGTAACTAACATAAGAGTAGAATCATCTTTATAAAAAGCATCTTTTACTTCATCTGGAAGCATTTCGATAGGAAAACTTGTACCTGTAATATCAGCAATGCTAACTGCTTTTTCAACATTGTCTAATTCTTTAATTTTGTTTTCCAAACTTAAAATATCTTTTGTATCCATGTTATCTAAGATAATCATAGAAAAAGCACCCATATTAAAATCTTCAGATAAAATATTTTCACCTTTTATAGTTTCAATATCATCAGGAAGATAAACAAGGATGTCGTAATTAATTCTTGTTGCTTTCATTCCTATTACTGAAGGAATTAATAAGACAAGTGTAAGAATTAAAATAAATTTTCTGTGTTTACAAATAAATTGTCCAAACTTTTGCATATAAAATACTCCTTTCTCTAAATGACTAACAGTCACTTTCTATATTATACTATCAAAATGACCAATGGTCAATATTTTTATTAAAATAATTGATTATTTTTTTTATTTGTGTAATAATAGAAATATGGGGGTGCAAAATATGGCAGAAAAAAACGAAGTAGAAAAAGATAAAGAGTCAAGATTGTTAAATACAGCATTCAAATTATTTACAGAAAAGGGAATAAAAGATACCTCAATACAAGATATTGTAGACAATGCAAATGTAGCAAAAGGAACATTTTATTTATATTTTAAAGATAAATATGAAATAAGAGATATTTTAATTGCAAAAAAATCTCATAAACTTTTTAAAGAAGCATTACAAGAATTGAGAAAAAATTATATAGAAAATTTATCAGATCAAGTAATATTTATTATTAATTATGTAATAAATGAATTTGTAAAAGCACCTGCACTGTTAAAATTCATATCTAAAAATTTATCTTGGGGCATATATAGCAAGACTGTTTTAAAGATATATGAAAATAGCGAAAATAAAGAAGAAAGTGTATATAATTTATTTTTAAAGGGAGTAAAGGAAAACAATTTAAAATTAAAAAATCCTGATGTAACATTATTTATGATTATAGAACTTGTTAGCTCTACATGTTTTAACTCAATTTTATATAATGAACCACTTCCAATAGAGGAATATAAGCCATATTTATATGATACAATAAGGAAGCTAATTGAAGAAAAGTAGTGGTTACAATAAGTTACAACGGAATAAGAGAAATTTGTCGAAAAAGATGCTATAATATTATTATGTGAAAATCACATCAAGGAATGAAAAATCTTAAGTGTAAAATCATAAATTTAATATATGGTACCAACTTATAACTACAATAGTTACAGATGTAATAATGAAATTCGACAAAAATCATTTATATTTTTTAACTATTATATATTTCCATTCCTTTTAGAAATATTCTAATAGCAAATATTTCTAAGAAAAAAGACTATAGATAATTAAATCTATAGCCTTTTTTGTATGTAAATTAATTCAATTATTTAAGCAGAAACAGTATTAATTTTTGTGATGACTGCATTAATAACAGTTTTCATATTTGGTTTTGCAGGTTCACAAAATGAAAAATATTCTAAAAGTTTCTTTTCATCACAGTTATAATACATATATTCAGTTGAACGAATAACATTACACTTTATATTATTGCAAGATTGATGATATTTTCTAGCAATAACCGGATAAACAAGTTTATTTAAATTTTCTAATAAAGATTCTCCACGCAAATAAATCATATTAATAATGTCTAATAAATATTGAGTACCTTTGTGAGAGAAATCATATCCAAGGTAAAGTAGTTCACTTTGAATAGATGGCTTTAATGAATTAACATTATCTTTAAGCCTTTTACAAACAATTACATCGTTGATATAAGAAACTATTTCAGATACATCTAATTCTCTAGAAAGACAAGTATATATTAAGTTATTGTTAGTAGAGTTTAGCTTTTCTATAATTTTGGGATTATCAGAAGTAATAATAAAAGATTTTTGATATTTATTTTGTTGTTTTTCAGAAATCTTATCTAATATCTCCATTGCATTATAAATAGGTGTATTGTAATCTAACAACACAATATCTACAGAATTATTTACATCATCTAAAAAGTTTAATGTTTCCCTTCCGTCCAAAGTAATATTGATTACTCTTATATTATCTGATAATGAATTAATATGTGACATTAAGTTTATTGCGTAATCTATATTACTATCGGCTATTAATATATTTAACATTTGTATCATCTCCTCTATTTATATAGATACAATTGGTATAGCAAAAAGTTGCGAAAAAAATAAAATTTTGTAACTTGCTACAACTTAGTGTCGAAAAATGGGGAAGGATAGTAGAATACAGCCATATTCTATTTATACTTTGTCTTGAATTAGAGGTGAATACCTCTGATTTTAGATATACAAGATCAAATAAGCTAAGCAACCCTATGGACATTGGACACAAGGAGGATTACTATGAGACTTAAAGCGTTCATGCGGAAACTTGCGAGCATCCTTTTAGCGGTGCTTTCAGCTATGTGCCTTACAGGCATGTGCTATGCAGAGGAAACAACGACGGCGACGATGCCCACGGCTGATGTAACAACTGATGCTGTGGCAAGAGCGGGAACGGAAACCCTGTATGCGGGAACCGGAAGTATTGGTAGCTTCTATCTGGAAGGAAACAACCTGACACCTGTAAAAACTATGGGAGCGTCTGGAACCTTTTCTCTGTTTGGAACAGCAAGCTGCAGTAGCAGTAAATACTGGCAGATATGTGTACAAATATATGATGCTAACACTGACGCTGTACTTGCAACGGCCTACACAAGTGGTTCGTCATATAATCACCAGTATTACATAATAGATTTGAATGTCACGAAGGGACAGAAAATACAGATTTATACGTATTACACTTCGACTCCTTCGACTGAGGCTAAGATTTTCCTAAATTATACCTTAGAGTGAAAGAATACGGCTTATTTGTTCTTGTAAAAAAAGACGTGTCTATTACAGACACGTCTTTTTCATATATATATCTATACTAAAGTAACTAATGATATAGAATAATCTTTATTGTTATAGCTAAAATGTAAAGTAATATTATCTGAACAATTATAAGTTGTCATATCAAAAGTACAAGTATATAAAATATAGTCTTTCTCCATTGATCTATAAATTATATTATCCACATTAGTATTATTTGTTACATTGAACTTTTCTCCTTTAGAATTTTCAATATAAATATCACTAAAGGAATTATAAATTCTCTCGTTTTCAGTAAATATAAATTTTTCATTTTCTGTAATATAATCTCCATCATAATATTCTGTATTTTGAATATCATAAGAATTTTTAGAGTTTCTAATTAATTCTTTTAATTTATCGAGTGTCTTTTTATCAGTAGGCATTTTCATCTCAATCTTTAGATTTGTACCAGTTGTATATGTGGTTGCAGTAACACTAACAATATCATCATTATCTTCATTACTTACATAAGTATAATTTACTATATCTCTATTTTGAAAAGATGATGACAAAGAAGATGTTAAATTCCAATTAGCATTAATAACACTATTATTATTTTCCGTACATAGAACTACATTTTCTATATAGATATGTAATGATTTGCTTTTAGGAAAAGTTACGTTATTTGCAGAAATATTATACACTAAATTATAATTATTTGAGTTAGTACAATTAGACTTGTTACTTGAGTTTGAATTAATGTAATTATCAGAATATTTTCTGTACTCAACATTTAGATTATTTGTCCTTATAAAGTTATCAAAAAAATCTTTACTTCTCGAATGATAAAGAATAGTATTATTTTCATCAGTTATTATTATATTTTCAAATTTTATTAATTGTATATCATCAGGTATTTCCATATTCTTAAACTCAAGACCAAAACTAATGTCTAAGTTATAATCATCAAGTAGAATTTGATTTATCTTTAAACTAACATCATTTGAAGTTACAGGTTCACCATCAACATTCATAATATATCCGTTATTAATTGCAGTTTCTATACCTTTTCTACGGTTAAAGTTATTTTTTACATAATTGTATGTAGCATAAGCTATACCAGATGTACATAGTAAGCATATTACTATAATTGCAACTTTATAAAGATTAAAATATTTGCGGTGACGATCATTTGTATCAAGGGAATTTTGTATTGTTCTTATGTAATTTTCTGGCTCATAAATTTCTTTGGTAACAACGCCTTGTATATATTGGTCTAAACTATCCATATTTTATACCTCCTTTACAATTATTTTTAATTTTATCTTTTGCTCTAAATAATTTACTTTTTACAGTGTTTTCTTTCATTGATAATATTTTGCTTATTTCTTTAGTTGTATAGTTCTCATTATAGTAAAGTATTATAATGAGTCTTTCATCAGAATCTAATGGAGAAATTAACTTATAAAAATCGAGCGTGTTTTCAACAATATCCATATTATCGCAATTTACAGGATAATTTGATTCTTCATATGGTTCGTTTAAAATATCTTCCTTTTTAGATTTATTGTATTTTTTATTGCAATTATTAATTAAGATACGAATTATCCAAAACTTAAATTTTGAGACATCTCTTAATTGATAAAGCTTTTGATATGCTTCTATCATTGTTTCTTGTATTACATCTTGAATGTCATCTTCATTCGACAGTCTAGCTTTAGATAATTTATACAAATCATTTCTTATACTAAGAATTAAATTTGTAAAGGCTTCTGAGTCACCTTTTTTAGCTCTTTTCACAAGATCCTCCAAACAACCACCTCCTTCATAGATTTTACATTTATAATAAAAGACTTGGCATAAGCAAGTCTTAAGATAAGCCATAAAGAGGCTAAACCTCTGACTTCATATTAAATTTTACATTATTATAAATATATGGTATTATTTTACCAACTAGTATTATATAACAATATAAGTTAAGTATCAATATTTTAAGTGAAAAACAATAGTTACTAAATGTAACTTTATATAAAATGAGTAAAATGCAGAAAAATAATAAAGATATCAAACAAAACAGTTTAAAAATTAGTAAGTAAAGGAAAATATATGAAAAAAATTATTCTAAAAATTCTTATAATTACTGCCAGTGCATTTGTAATATACATATTAATTACAAGCTATTTTATATATCCTGTAACAACAGCAGGAATGTCAATGTATCCAACAATTTCACCAAAAGAAATAAAAATCACAAATAGGTGGAAAATAGTATCAAATAGGAGAAATATACAAAGGGGAGACATAATTGTTTTTGATGAACCTAGTAAATTATATATATCAAAGGAAGAATTTGATATAACAAATGTAATGGCAAAATATGATAATAAGTTTAGCTTTGAAATTAATACATTTAAAAAAAGATATATGAAAAGGGTAATAGGACTTCCGGGAGAACATATAAAAATTGAAAATGGAAAGGTATATATAAATGAAAAAGAATTAGACGAAGAGTATTTAGAAAGTGAGTATAAATATACTGATACAGAAAGTTATGAAGGGAAGTACATGTATATAGATATAGTCATACCTGAGAATGCTGTTTATGTTATGGGAGATAATAGAAAAAAATCAAATGATAGTAGAAGTTTTGGATGCATTCCATTTGATAAAATATATAGTATTTTAGAATAAAACGAGGTGAAAAATGAAACAAAAGAATATACAGATAATGATAAATATAGTAACAGTTATAAATATAATAGTTATTCTATTTATGTTGTGGACAATTTATAAAAACAATAAATATTCGGGTAAGTACATTACGAAACTTGTGGAGAAAAATTATGAATATTTAAATTATATAATTGAAATAGAGACAAAAGATGTAGAAACTAATGATTTAACAATAACCAGAGTTACACAAAAGGAAAATTATTATAAAAAAATTGAAGATGTGATTAATAATAAAAGCAGAACAGAAAGTTATGATAATGGAAAGCTTATGGTAAAAGATGAAAAAGACAATATTATAAAGACCTATGATAATCAATCTAGTGATGATTTAACAGAGCCATTAATTCATCACTATAGTTACAATATTTATATAAACTTAAAAAAGGGTTATTACGAATATGAATATATAAAAAGTGAGAAATATAATTCAGTTGATTGTATTGTGGTTGAAGCAAAGAGAATGGGGTCATTTATAAAAGATGGAATAGAAAGCTTCTATGATGGTAGATTATGGATTGATGTAAATAAAGGATTTATATTGAAAAACGAAATATACATAGATAATGTTCTAAAGGAAGTAACTAAATATAAAATACAAATAGGTAATTAATATATGTGTAAAATAAAAAAATAATGTAATATAGAAATAGTTGAAAGTTATAAATAGTAGCAAGTACAATTATTGACAATGATTAAAATTCATATTAAACTAAATAATAATTAGCAATTTGCTAAGAATTATATGCTGTATTGTAAAATAACAGTAAAATAATTATGAATATGGTCAACATAATAAGGAGGACTACGATGAAGCATATTTCTAAAATTTTAGCCATTATAATTGCACTGGTTATGGCAATAACCTGCACTAGTTTAGTGGCCTTTGCAGTCAATGCTCAGCCTGAAGCTAAGGGAGTTGAACGGGATTTAGAAAATACCGTAATGTACCAGAACTATTCAACTAAGGCGATTGGAATACAGTGCTCTTTTGTTGAAGAAAACTGGTATCCATATGTCAATCTTTCCTATACATTTACTTGCTCTGGAACAGGGACACTTAGAGTTGGTATAAATGCTATAAGAGAAGATGGCTCAAAAAACGAACAGGTAACATTAACGGTCTATAAAGTAGGACTGCTCGGGAGCCTTTCAAAGGTATACTCTACAACAGTAAAAGCCGACGGAAACTTACAGGTGCAACACATAACATCTAAGAAACTGGAGAACGGAAAAAAATATAAAGTTGAAGTAAGTTCTTCAGCAATGCAAAAAATGGTTGTTGCAGGCTATGTTGGCACAGAATAAATAAAAACTGACCATATTCATATTATTTACCCTCACTTACAATTGTAGGTGAGGGATAGTTATATATTCTATTAGAACATTATATAATGATTTTGATAACTGATAAAAAAATAAGAAATAAAGAGTATTTTATAAATTACAATAAACATTGACGGAAAAGTAAATTAAAGGCTTACAAAAAAATGCCAAAAATTAATTTGCATAGTGTAATGTAAAAATAAAAAATACCTAGAATAGTCTAATGACTCTAGGTTATTGAATGACTTAGATCCTCAGAAGTTTTCTAAGTACCACTAAATCTATTTATATTATAATTTTAGTTGAAAATGCAAGGTCTTTTAATAAAAATTTGTAACACTTTAAATTTTGTAGTTGTAGTTCATTTTGGAGATAAAATGCAATAATAAAAAATAATTTCAATATTTTCCTTAATGTTATGCATTATTTTTACTAATGCATAATTACCAGCTGCGTTAGGAATCTAGCCTAATAATTTGTCGGAAACATACCTTGTTGATACCAAATTAGTAAAATGAATTAAAAAGATGTGAAACAAAATCAAATAAATCAAAGAAAAATGTTTCACATTTATGAGGAGAAAAATCATAAAAGAAAAAGTTGGAATTCCGAATTTTTTACTGGTGCCGTTGGAATAGTTATCTACAATCTTTTTCGGCTCTCATAATGATTAATACAAATATCAATAATTTTATTGTCTTTGCTTTAATCTGTAAAACTTATTAAATAGGTTCAAAAACAAATAATTGAACTATATAAGGCAAATAACCTTTAGAACTTAATCTAAAGGTTATTTGAAATCAACTTGGCCGTTTTTCAGGTCTAAATGTCTTCTTAACTCGAGTGTATTTCAACTCACAACAGAATTACCTCTGTTAATATTATTATACTCAAATTATTTAAAAAATCAATAAAATATGTAGTTTCCTTAATTTTTTGTATATTCTCTTTAAAAAACTTGTATTTACTTAAATTTATTTTAAAATAGGGAATAAAAATATCAATATTTATACAGAAACTTTGTTTGTGTTGCACTATTATATATCTTAAGTTTTATATTAAGGAGGCATAAATATTGAATATAAATGATGAATTAAATAATAATCAGCGACAAGAATTGGAAAAATGGTTTACCGAACAGATATATAAACTAAATAAAATTAATAAAAATGAAAAACTAAACTATGTACCATATGTAACTAGAAAACAAGTAGTATGGGTAGACTGTGGAATTAATATTGGTCAAGAGTTAAATTATTCACAATCTGCTATTGTATTATATTTAGAACCAAATGTTGGTACTGTATTAGTTGTTCCTTTAACAAATAAGAAAAATGAATCAGATGTTATTACTGGTATTGGAAAAATTAAGGACTTTGAAGGATTTTCATATTGTAAAATAGACCAATTAAGATTAGTAAGTAAATTAGGAATACAAACAAAAAAGTCCGAAAATAAATATTACAATAATTATAATAGAGTAACAGATAAACACTTTAATCCAGAAATATCAACAGATTAAATGAATTTAATAGATACTGCTATTCAAGAATTGAAATTTAAATCAAAATAAGTTATTAAATATACACTTGATATGTATTAAAAATTAATTTAAAAGAAAGGATATTAAATAATAGGAAAAACTATAACGTGCATATGTGGATTAGATATTCCTTAAATTCTAGTTCTTGCTTTTCATTTGGATAATATTAATAATGTTTTTAGTCAACAAAAAAACAACCAGATTTATTTCTGATTGTTTTTTACATGGTGCGCCATAGAGGATTCGAACCTCCGACCATTTGATTAAGAGTCAACTGCTCTACCAACTGAGCTAATGGCGCATATATTAAATTAAAATAACAATAATATTATAAGACTAAGAAAGCAGTTTGTCAATATTTTTGATTAGAAAGTTGTAATTAAGGGGAAAATATGTTAATATATAGAGCGTGGGGTGATTACTATGTTAAAAATGTATAATACAGATATAAAAACAAATAAAACAAAAGAAACAGATGAATTTATAAAGGGAAATTGGATTAACATGGTAGCGCCGACAGAAGAAGAGATAAAAAAAGTATGTAAAAATGTTAATATAGAAGAGGATTTCATAAGATACGCATTAGACTACGAAGAAAAGGCCAGAATTGATTATGAAGAAGATGATAATACAATCTTATTTATTATAGATGTTCCAGTAATTGAAGTTGAAAGTGGTAATAAAGTTTATAGTACAATGCCAATAGGAATTATTTTTGTAAGAGATGATTACTTTATAACAGTATCTTTAACAGATAACTACATCATACAAGAACTTGAAAAAAAGAAAAATGTTGTAACATATAAAAAGAGTAGGTTACTTTTACAAATTTTCTATTCAAATTCTGAAAGATTCTTAAGTTTGTTAAAAAGATTAAATAAAGAAACAGAGGTTGCAGAAGGAGTTTTAAAAAACTCTATGAAAAACAAGGAATTATTAAAACTTTTAAGTTTGAAAAAGAGTTTGGTATATTTTACAACATCATTAAAATCAAACGAAGTTGTAATGGAAAAAACTTTAAGAGGCAACCTAATTAAACTATATGAAGAAGACGAAGATATTTTAGATGATGCCATTATCGAAAATAAACAAGCTATTGAAATGAGTAGAATATATAGTGATATATTAACAGAAACATTAGATGCATATGCTTCAATTATTTCAAATAACTTAAATGGAGCAATGCAATTTTTAACTGCAATAACAATTATATTAGCTATACCAACAATGATATCAAGTTATTGGGGAATGAACGTTCCAGTGCCATTACAAGATAACCCTTTTGGTTTTGTTGCAATTGTGTTATTTTCATTAATAATAGGATTAATAGCTATTATATGGCTTAGAAGAAAACAAATGCTAGGATAAAATATATTAAAGGGAGGAAATAAAATGCTAACAGCTACAGGAGTTACAATACGTTTTGGAAAAAGAACGTTATTTGAGGATGTTAACATCAAATTTAACAAAGGATGTTGCTATGGAATTATCGGCGCAAATGGTGCTGGCAAATCAACATTTTTAAAGGTTTTATCAGGAGAACTTGAACCAAGTAAGGGAGAAGTTTCTAAGGAAAAAAATGAAAGATTATCTGTTTTAAAGCAAGACCACTTTGCATATGAGGAATATACTGTTATTAATACAGTTATAATGGGAAATCCAGAACTATATAGCATTATGCAAGAAAAGGATGCAATATATGCTAAACCAGATTTTTCAGAAGAAGATGGCATGAAAGCAGCTAAATTAGAAGAAAGATTTGCCGAACTTGATGGATGGAATGCAGAATCTGATGCAGCAGTACTTTTAAATGATTTAGGAATTGAACCAGAAAATCATTATAAATTAATGAGCGAATTAGAAGCAAAAGAAAAAGTTAAAGTTTTGCTTGCTCAAGCATTATTTGGTAATCCAGATATTCTTTTATTAGATGAGCCTACAAACGATTTAGACTTAAAGAGTATTAACTGGTTAGAGGAATTCTTAATAAATTTTGAAAATACAGTAATTGTTGTATCACATGATAGATACTTTTTAAATAAAGTATGTACACATATTGCTGATGTTGACTTTGGAAAGATTAAAGTATATCCAGGAAATTACGATTTCTGGTATGAGTCTAGTCAATTAGCTTTAAAGCAAATGAAAGATGCAAATAAAAAGAAAGAAGAAAAAATAAAGGAATTACAAGACTTTATTGCTAGATTTAGCGCAAATGCATCAAAATCAAAGCAAGCAACATCAAGAAAAAAGACATTAGAGAAAATTGAATTAGATGAAATTAAACCATCTAATAGAAAATATCCATACATAGACTTTAAACCAGATAGAGAACCGGGAAAGGAAATATTGCAAGTTAAAAATATTACCAAAACAGTTAATGGAGAAAAAATATTAGATAATGTAAGTTTTACAGTAAAGCCAAATGATAAAATAGCATTTTTAGCAGATAATGAAAATGCGAAAACTTTATTATTCCAAATAATTGCAGGAGAAGTTGAACCTGATGAAGGTGAGCTTGTATGGGGAACTACAATTACATCAAACTATTTTCCAAAGGATAACAACTATTTATTTGAATCTGATTTATCAATTACAGATTGGTTAAGAGGATATTCAAAAGATCCTGATGAAACATATGTTAGAAGTTTCTTAGGAAGAATGTTGTTCTCAGGAGAAGAGGCTTTGAAAAAAGTAAATGTATTATCAGGAGGAGAAAAAGTAAGATGCGTTCTTTCTAAAATGATGCTATCTGGAGCAAATTTACTAATATTTGATGAGCCTACTAACCACTTAGATATGGAAAGTATAACAGCACTAAACGAGGGAATGGCAAAATTTAAAGGAATAATTCTATTTACTTCACATGACCACCAATTAACACAAACTGTAGCAAATAGAATAATAGATATAAAAGCAGATAAAGTTGTAGATAGAGAAGTTACATATAATGAGTATTTAGGAATGGAATAATAGGGGGAGAATAAAGTGTTTTGTAATAAATGTGGAGCACCTGTAGATTTAACAGGAAAGTTTTGCACAAAGTGTGGAAATCCTTTAGAGAATTATCCACATGAGGGAAGTGTAATATTTGCAAGAATAAATCAACTTACTGGAGTAATAATGCCAGTAGATGTTTATATGGATGGAAAACTTGTAGCAACTTTAAATGCTGGAAAAGAAGTAAAAGTACCAATGACAGTTGGAAAACACAGAATTGCATTTAATGTATGGAAAGAAAATGGTGAATATGAAATAGAAACAACAATAAATAATCCAAATATAAAGGTTACTCTTAAACAAACAATGGGATTAGTAGTACCGAAACCTAAAATTGTAAGTATTGTAAATGTATAAAAAAGTTGTAAGGAGAAATCAAGAGATAAATGGATATACAAAGAATAATCGCACAAGAGTTAAATATTAAAGTATCACAAGTTGATGCAACTATAAAATTAATTGATGAAGGAAATACCATTCCCTTTATTGCACGTTATAGAAAAGAAGTAACAGGTGGTTTATCTGATGAAACATTAAGAGATTTAGGAGAAAGACTAAATTATCTAAGAAATCTAGAAGCAAGAAAAACTGAAGTTACAAATTCTATTGAAGAACAAGGGAAAATGACAGATGAAATAAAAGAGGTTATTAGCCTTGCTAAAACTTTAGCAGAAGTAGAAGACATTTATAGACCATATAAACAGAAAAAAAGAACAAGAGCTACTATTGCAAAAGAAAAAGGACTAGAGCCACTTGCAAACATTATATATGAACAAAAAGAAATAAGACCTATAGAAGAGATTGCAAAAGAATTTATAACTTCTACTGTGGATAATGTGGAAACAGACCCTAAAAATGATAAAAAAGTTGTGGATATTTCAGATGCAATTTCAGGTGCATTAGATATCATTGCTGAAAATATTTCTGATAATGCAGACTATAGAAAGAACATTAAAAGAATTTGCTATAGAGAGGGAGTTATAGAAACAAAGGCATCAAAGCCAGAGGAAAAATCTAGTTATGAAATGTATTACGACTTTTCCGAAAGTATTAATAGGCTTCCAAGTCACAGAATACTTGCAATTAATCGTGGAGAAAAAGAAGAATTTTTAAAGGTAAAGATAGATAAGCCTGAAGATAAAATTATAAACTTTATGGAAAAAGATATAATTAAGGGACAAACTCAATTTACTACATATTTACAAGAAACAATATTAGATAGTTGGAAAAGATTAATAGAGCCTTCAATAGATAGAGAAATTCGTTCAGATTTAACGGAAAAAGCAGAAGAAAAGGCTATAAAAGTTTTTGGAAAAAATGCTAAACAGCTATTACTTGGAGCACCAATAAAGAATTTAACTGTAATAGGATTTGATCCTGCATATAGAACAGGATGTAAAATTGCAGTTATTGATGAAACTGGAAAAGTTCTAACTACAACTACAATTTACCCAACAGAACCACAAAATGATGTTGAAAAAGCAAGTAAAGAATTATTAGATTTAATAAAGAAATATGATGTAAATATGTTTGCAATAGGAAATGGTACAGCATCAAGGGAGTCTGAAATATTTGTTGCAGACGTAATAAAACAAGCAAAAGAAAAACTAGGAAAAGAAGTTCATTATGCAATTGTATCTGAAGCTGGAGCATCTGTATATTCTGCATCAAAACTTGCAACAGAAGAATATCCTGATATTAATGTATCTTTAAGAGGAGCAATATCAATTGCAAGAAGATTGCAAGATCCACTTGCTGAACTTGTTAAAATTGATCCAAAATCTATAGGAGTAGGGCAATATCAACATGATGTGGACCAAAAGAAACTATCTGAAAGTTTAACAGGAGTTGTTGAAGATGCTGTTAATAAAGTTGGAGTTGATGTAAATACAGCTACACCATCACTTTTATCATATGTATCTGGTATTAATAAAACTGTAGCTAACAACATTGTAAAATACAGAGACGAAAACGGAAAAATAAAAGAAAGAAAAGAGCTTTTGAAAGTATCGAAATTGGGAAAGACAGCGTTTGAACAATGCGCAGGATTTATTCGTATATTTGATGGAAAAAATCCATTAGAAACAACAGCAGTTCACCCTGAAAGTTATGATATCGCTGAAAAATTACTTGCATTAATAGGGTATAAAAAGGAAGATTTAACAAATAAAGAAACATTAAAAGAAATAAAAACAAAACTTGAAAGCTTAAATATAAAAGAAACATCAGCAAAATTGGAAGTAGGGGAAATGACATTAAAAGATATTATATCTGAACTTTCAAAGCCAGGAAGAGATCCAAGAGAAGAAATGCCAAAGCCGGTTTTAAGAGAAGATGTTTTAAAATTTGAAGATTTACAAGAAAATCAAATTTTAACAGGAACAGTAAGAAATGTAACCGATTTTGGAGCATTTGTTGATGTTGGTGTTAAACATGATGGCTTAGTTCATATTTCTGAAATGAGCAATGGATTTGTAAAAAATCCATCAGATTTAGTAGCTGTTGGAGATATCGTTAAAGTAAAAGTTATTGGAATTGATAAAGAAAGACAAAAAGTTAAATTGAGTATGAAGATATAAAAAATGAGCACCTAAATAAGTACAAAATATACTTATTTAGGTGCTTTTATATAAAATTTTATAAGTCCAAAAATAATTTTTAAAAATTTTTGCATAATGCTTGAATAATAAACAAATGTTTGATACAATAATTCTATATAAAGATAGGAGATGATAATATTGAGCAATTTACAAGCAGAAGAATATAATAGTTTTGAACAAATAAAAAAGATTAGAGATGATGGAACAGAATATTGGAATGCAAGAGAATTAAGTGAGGTATTACAATATAAAAAATGGGAAAATTTTTCAAAGGTAATAGACAGAGCAAAATTGGCATGTAACAATAGTGGGTTTGAAGTTCAGGACCATTTTCCTGAGGTCAGGAAAATGGTTGAAATAGGCAGTAATACTATAAGAAAACTACTAGATTATGAACTTTCAAGATATGCTTGCTACTTAATTGTACAAAATGGAGATCCAAGAAAAGAAGTTATTGCATTAGGACAAACATATTTTGCAATTCAGACAAGAAGGCAAGAGGTAGCTGATTATTTTAATCAATTGGATGAAGATAATAAAAGATTAGTAATTCGTGGAGACGTAAAACAATGGAATCAAATGCTGTTAGAAGCAGCACATAATGCAGGTGTAATAACAAATGAAGAATATGCAGAATTTCAAAATGCAGGCTATATGGGATTATATGGTGGATTAACTGTAGATGATATACATAGGAGAAAAGGGTTAAAAGATAATGAAAAGATATTGGACTTTATGGGAAGTACAGAGTTAATTGCTAATTTATTTAGAATATCACAGACAGAAGAAAAACTAAAAAGAGATAAAGTACATAGTTGTAGCAAAGCAACTAATACACATTACGAGGTAGGAACAAAGGTAAGAAAAGCGATAGAGGATATTGGAGGAACAATGCCAGAAAATTTGCCAACACCGGAAAAGAGTATCAAGCAAGTTGAAAAAGAGCAATTAAGAAGATTAAAAGATAAGAGAACTAAATTAATGCTAGACGAGTAAAAAAAGTATTATATGAAAAAAGACCGAGATTTTCGGTCTTTTATTTATATTTTTCTTGTATTTCTAATATTTTATCATAATCATTATTTAGAATATCTAAAAATACTTTTGCTATTTGTGGATCGAACTGTGTTCCAGAACATCTTTCAATCTCAGATTTTACAACTTCTATATCTAATGCATTACGATATGTTCTTTTTGATGTCATTGCATCAAATGTATCAGCAACAGCTGCAATTCTTGCCATAAAAGGAATTTCCTCTCCTTTTAATTTTCCTGGATATCCATTTCCATCATATCTTTCATGATGGTGTTTAACGATAGGAATAATATCTTTAAATACCTCTGCATTGCAAAGAATATGTGCACCTATTGATGGATGGTTCTTTATTTGAGAATATTCATCATCAGTAAGCTTTGATTCTTTTAAAAGTATACTATCAGGTATTCCTATTTTTCCAATATCGTGGAATAGGCCACCAACTCTAAGTGTTTTTAAATCTTCCTCAGACATATTAAGCTTTTCTCCAATTAGAACAGAGAACTCAGAAACTCTATCAGAGTGTCCTCTTGTATATGGATCCTTAGCTTCAACTGTATATCTTAAAGTTTGGATACTATCAAGATAAGCTTTTTCAAGCTTTTCATAAGTTTGAGATAGTTCCTCATTCATTCTTTTTATTTCATTCATCTGTTCAATTGATTTTATTCCAGACTCGATAAGTAATAAAAGCTGATCGAATTTATCACTTTTTTCACAGTAACCTTGAATGTCTAACATTCTGATTGTTTCAAGTGGAGGAGCTAAATCCTTATGACCAGTTAGTAATAAAATATATAGTTCTTTATCAAACTTTCTAATTTCTTCTACAACTTTATCACCATGGATAGGATCCATAATAAAGTCCAAAATCATTAAATCAAAGTGTTCATTTCTAACACGCTCAATAGCTTCTAAAGGGTCTGTAACTCCTGTAAAGTTATATCCAGATCTTTTTAAAAATATAGATAAAGAATCAACAATACCTGATTCATCATCAACAGCGATAATTTTATATCCATTAGAATTTTCAGCTTGTAAGTTATTTTTTCTCATTATATCACCTCTATTTATACTACCATATTATATTCATACTTTTAGACAAAAATCAAGGTGGTAAACAAAAAAAGTCGAAAAATGGTTAAAGTTAAGCCTAAAATAAAACTCTATACATTCTTGTATAGAGTTTTATTAATTATAGTTTATTCAATTGGTATTATAATATGGAAAGTAGTACCTTTGCCTTGTTCTGTTTCAAATGTAATATTTCCGTTAAAATGTGCACGAATTGTAGAGTATGACATAAATAATCCAAGACCTGTTCCGTTTTTTCCTTTAGTTGTTATCATTTCTTTAAATAACTTATCTTCAACCTCTTTTGGTAAACCACCTGCAAAGTCTTGAATAGAAAGAATGATATCATTTTCTTTTTTATCTATAATAAAGTTAATTTCTTTATTTGGTACTCCGTTATATGCTTGTATAGAATTTGATATCATGTTATTAATAACTTGTACCAAGCTTACTATATTACCATGTAATGTGGTTGAACTTGAAGTGTTCATTTGAACATTAAGAACAACTAAAGCATTTTTAAGTTCATGTTTCATTAAGATATCTACTCTTTTTACCAGTTCATCTATATCAAAAGATACAACTTGTTCTTCTGAAAGAGTAACAGCTTGTCCTTTAACAGTTGTGATTACATCTGACATATATGCTGTATATGTTTTAATTTTTTCTATCCATTCTCTCATATCTTTTGCAATATCGTGGTGGTCTTCGTTAGTAACTTCAGGATCACCAATAGATGAATCATATTCTTTTACTAAGTCTGTTAATCCTTCAGCAGCTCCTGATATAGACATGATAGGAGTTTTTAAGTTATGTGCAATACCACCAATTAATTGTCCAAGTGATGCTAAATGTTCTCTTTCCATAAGTAGTTGTTGGTTGTTTTGAATTGTTTGCATATCAAGCATGTGCTGAGTGGTGTCACTAAATATGATAAGAGAACCAATTACCTGTTTTTTACCCTTATTTGATATAATAGGTTGAATACTAATCTCAAAGTATTTATGATCACCATGATATGTTATATCCCAGTCATACTTAACTATTGAATTATTCTTATCTGATTTTTTGATTAAATCTTTTATATGAGTTAATCCTATTTTTTTATTTTTCTTAATAATCTCATAAAAATTATCATTCAAATCTATGTGAAGAATTTTAGCTAGATAATTTTTAAAAGCATCATTTGAGTATGTCATTGTTCCATCTTTTTCAACTACAATAAATGCATCTGCCATTATATTTACTATATTTTTTAAAGCTATAGGAACAGCGTCAAAAGCTTTTAATTTAAATATAGAAATGTAAAAACATATAGCTGTTATCAAATAAAGAATTGGAGTTATATATGTTTCCATTGCGATTATCTGCAGTGATGCTAAGATATTAGGAATAATTGGTGCACAAGCACCAATTATAATTAGAATAGTACCAAATGATACAAATCCTGCCTTGTTAATAGATTCTTTAATAATTTTAATAAAAGCAACTAACATAAGAAGATATGTATAAATCATATGAATGTAAAAATATGGACCAAGTTCAACATCTGATACATTTATAGCATAATTTTTACAGAACAAATGATGAAAAGGATTAGTATATATCATTATAATTGAAATTGTTGGGACTATTAATAAGTACCAGTATTTTTTTAAATTCACATCTTTATCTTTATATACTGAAGCAATAAAAAATAATACAACGGGCAGATTACATGTAGAAAAATAGCTTATTGCGTCAATATACATTAAACCATCCATATTAGTTATAAAACTTTTAAAAAAGAATAATAACATTAGTGCAAAAACATGAAGAGATAAAAGTAAAAATAATACTTTAAATAGAGTATATATAATTGACTTCTGTTTTCGCGTTGTAAAATATGCAAGGGATAATGTTGCTGCTAATGTGATTGATAATAGTATTGGAATATAACTATCCATTTTTTCCTCCGTATATTAATAAAATTTATTTTTTCCAAATAATTAAAATATTTTAACAGATAATCATCTGTAAGTATAGGCCATTCAAAATCAATCTTTTTAAGCATTTCTTTTGTATATTCAGATTTTATAGTTATATTATCATTATATTCTAAAGAACCATCTTCAGAAATATCGGGTATAATTCCTTGAATTATTGAAATGTTACTTTCTGATTGCATACATTTTTTTATTAGTTTTGTAAAACTTGGTTTATCTAGTACCTGTATCTCTACTCCTAAACTTTTTATCACATTTATAAAATTAGGCATTGGTATATGGTTGTGATTAAATAAATGATATATAATGTTTGAATTTTCTATTTGAATTATTTTATCTATTGCAACTGAAACAACGTCGATTGGAGTCATTTCAATATACTTTTTATACATATCAGAAGATATTGCATTTAAAGCAATTAAAGACTTTATTCTATTTGAAAATGCATTATCCTCTACATTTGGCTGAAATTTACCGTCAGAAAGTCTACCAGTTAAATTTCCTAACCTAACAATTTGAGCATTTAAATTGAAATTTAACATTGCTTCTAAAATTTTTACTTCTGCAATAAACTTAGTATTTACATAGACATTTTCTATGTTTTGATTAATATATAAATTATCTTCACCAAATGTTTCATGAGTCTTTATATTTTTTTGAATGGTCTGACCAGCTTCTAGTATATTTCCAGATACACTTAATGTTGACATTTGAACTAATTTGGCATTTTGTTTTAAGCAATAATTTATTAAATTTTCTACTCCTAAAATATTGTTTTTATAAAATAAATCATAATCTCCATAGTGCTTTACGAAAGCAGCTGAATTAATAACAACATCTATATGCTCATTAAATATATCATTAAATATATTTTCATTAGTTATATTACCACTGACTACTTTAGATTTTGCAAGTATCATAGATATAGTTTTTTTATCAAAGAAGAAAGTTAATTGTTTGTTAAATCTTTCTTCGGCAGATAGATTATCTTTAGGACGAATTAAACAATATATTGTATCAATTTTAGGGTTTTTCGCAAGTTCTCTCAAAATATGAACACCTAAGAAACCTGTAACTCCAGTAAGCAATATATTACCAATGTGATCGGTTAGTTTTATATCTTCACCATGATATATGTTTTTATTTATTAAATTATGTATATCATCAAAATTATAATCTTTCATATCTCTAATTAAAGTATTATATGGTTTTTTTAGAAATATGTATTTATATATATCAGCTGGTGTTTTGTATTTAAATATATCTGCATATACAACATGTATATTTTGAGTTTGTAATTCTGCTACTAACTTCGAAGCTGCAAGTGAGTCACCTCCAACTTCAAAGAAATCTGAATTCATATATATATTTTCATTCTTTAAAGTTTTTCTAAATGAATCCAAAATAAGTTTTTCATCATCATTTTCAGGTAATATAGCAGTATCATCTTCTGAAAAATCAATGTTAGGTAGTTTTTTTCTATCAATTTTTCCATTTTGATTATATGGCATGTTATCTATTTGTAATAACTTGTAAGGAATCATATAACTTGGAAGATATTTTTTTATATAGCTAAAGATTTCATCTATATCAATAGGACTGTTAATTGTGTAATATCCAACAATATATTTGTTTTCATTATGTTCTTTGATAATTAAAACCACTTCTTTTATTTGTTTTAATTCTAGTATCTTGTTTTGAATTTCCGAAAGTTCAATTCGTTGGCCTCTAATTTTTACTTGAGTATCAATTCTTGTCATAAATCTAATTTCACCTTTTGAATTCCATTTCGTTAGGTCACCACTTCTATAAGAAAGACCATCAAAGCCATTTATATAACTGAACTTTTCCTTTGTTAAATCATCTCTTGAAACATATCCACGTCCAAGACCATCGCCCCATACATATAGTTCTCCAGGAACATTTATAGGGCATAATTTTTGACATTTATCCAAAACATACACAGTATTATTTGATGTTATTTTTCCAAGAGGAATGTCTTCATAGCTTTCATATAGTCTATCAATTAATTTTGCACAACAAATAACTGTTATTTCGGCTGGACCATAGGCATTATATATCTTAATGATTCTATTAGCAGAATAAAGCATATTAGTGTATTTTGGTAATAATGTCTCTCCACCAACATAAACTGATTTTATATTGTCAAAAATATGAACATTTTCTTCAACCATTAAATGGAAGATAGGAGTCGCTAAAAAGGTTGTAGAGATATTATTTTCTTTAATATACTCTTGATAATAGTGTATGTCCATAATATGTGATTTAGTCATAATATGTAATGTCATACCATACATCATGGCAGCCCATAGTTCGAATCCAGAAATATCAAATGTTAGAGAAGCAGAAGTCAACATTACATCATTTGGAGAATAGTCAACATAATTTGTGTCAAGAAGTAATCTCACCATTCCTCTATGTTTAATCATATTTCCTTTAGGTAAACCAGTAGATCCAGAGGTATAAATAATATGCAATAAATCGTCTATATCATAGTTTAAATCTAAATTTGAACTATCATTATCCTTATATAAATCTTCATTATCAATAAATAATGTTTTTGTATCTGATATATTTCTATAAAATTGTTTTGTTGTAACAATCAATTTTGATTTTGCATTTTCTATCATATATTTTGCACGTTCATCAGGCAAATCTTCTATAATAGGAGTATATGCTGCTCCACATTTTAATACAGCAATTGCAGCAGGCATATAATCTAGCGATTTATCAATCATTATAGATACTATATCACCTTGTTCAAGTCCATTACTTATAAAATATCTTGCTAGTTTATTTGCTTTTTCATTCAATTCCTTATAAGTTAAATAGTTACCCTCAAAAACAATAGCTTTTTTATTAGGATTTTCAGATGCACGTTTTTCAAATATTTCATGAACTGTTAATTTTGGAAAATCAGTTTTATTATCATTGAAGCTAATAATTTTTTCTTTTTCCTTTTGTGATATCATCTCTATATCACTTAGTTTCTTATCTGGATTTGAAACAATAAAATTAACAATGTTTAAAAAATGATTTCCAAGGTTCTTTATAGTTAATTTATTAAATAAATCAGTTGCATACTCAAAATTAACTTGATATTTATCAATTTCTGGAACTACTTCACACGTTAAATCAAATTTTGAAGTTGCTCTTTGAACAGGTGCAAATGAAATTACTGAGTTACCTAATTTGAATTCTGGCAAATGCATTGTTTGACATACAAACATTACATCAAATAGTAGATTTCTATTTGTTGATCTTTGTAATTCCAAATCTTTAACTAAAGTATCATAAGTGTAAGAACTGTTATCAATTACATCCGATATACTGTTTTGAGATTTTTTAATGTAACTAGAAATTGTATCATTCCAATCAATTTTTGTACGATAAGGTAAAGTTTTTACAAACATTCCAATTGCATTTTCAAGCTTTTTGCTATCTCTGCCAGAGATAGCCATACCCAATATTATATCCTCATTGTATACATACTTAGCAAGTAAAATCGAGAAAGCAGATTGGAACAAACTATTTAAAGTAACAGAATTGTTCTTTATATAGTTATCTATCTTTTTATAATTCTCCTTATCTATTAAAAATTGTATAGAGTCACCTTTATAACTAATATCTTTTTTTCTAGGTCTATCATAAGGTAAATCATTAACTGGCAAATCACCATCGAAAGTTGTTAAAAAGAAATTTTTTGCTTTTTCTAATTTATTAACATCTGTATATTGCTCAAAATATAGGTTTTTTTTGTTTATAACCGAAATACCATTATATCTATCACATATTTCCTTTAAGAAAACTGCAAATGATGTGCCATCAAATATTATATGGTGTATATCCATTAATATTTTGATAGTATCTTCTAATACATATATTTTTATCTTAAATAATGGAAAATGAGATAAGTTAAATGGCTCGATAAAGTTTTTACATACCGTTTTATATTCTTCAAGTGAAAGTTTAATAACATCTATGTCATATGTAGTATCTTGTGCTATATTTTTAGTAATGACATCATTATTTAAACTAAATTCTGAAAGCATATTATTGTTATTATAAATTGTGTCTAAAATGCTTTTTTTCAACAGTTCAATATCAATAGATTTATCTAAACTAAGTTCAAATGGTGCATTGTATAAAGTATTTGAAGGATTTTTTAAACACTCAAGAAATACACTCTTTTCCCCAGATGATATGGTTTGTTTTATAGTTTTTCTAGTAGATGTTTCAGACCTATGATCTTTAAGATACTCTTCAAGATCTAAAATTGTATTGTTCTCTAATATATCTTTTGTAGATAATGAAACATTAAAAATTTCATCAATATAGTTAGATAATTCTATTGCAGATAAAGAATCCAAACCTACGGAAAATAGGTTATCCTCAATACTAAAGTCTACGTTTAATAATTCATGAATAATATTGTATAATTTAATTTGAACATCAGTAAAAGGTTTTACTATTGTAGTATTACTAATATTAGATATCTCTGGCAATTTTGAAATATCCAATTTGTAATTTGCATTTAAGGGAATTTCGTTAATTTGTAAAATACCTGAAGGAACCATATATGATTGCAAGTTTTTGCGTAAAAATTGCAATAATAATTTGGTATTTATCTGTCTTTTAGCGGTAAAGTACAAAAGGATTTTTTTATTGCTTTTGTTTTTAGAATCTTCTTTTACAACAACAGCGCAATTTTCTACATCATCGTATTTTAAAGCAACAGATTTTATTTCGTCCAGTTCAATTCTATAACCACGTATTTTTATTTGATTATCTTTTCTACCAATAAATTCGATATTTCCATCGTCAAGTAATTGAACTAAATCACCAGTTTTATATATTTTTTTACCAATAAATTGATCATTAAATTTATTCTCTATAAAGACTTCCTTGTTCTTACTAATGTTATTTATATAGCCATTAGAAACACCGTCTCCACCTATTGCAAGTTCACCAATACAGTATAAAGGTAATAATCTATTACAATTATCTAAAACATATGCAGAAGAATTACTAATTGGTTTGCCAATTGGTAATTCAGTTAATGAAGTATCTTCAACTTTATACATAGTACAGAAAGATGTACATTCCGTTGGACCATATGAATTATATAATTTTATTCTAGGATACGTTTCTAACAATTTTTTTACATGAGGTATAGAAATTTTATCTCCACCAGTTAAAATTTGCTTAATATTCTCAAATACATTTATGTGATTATTAACAATCTGATTAAATAATACAGACGTTATACACATAATATTAATATGGTTACTATCTATATAATCTTTCAAATAAGAAAAATTAAGCAGATTCTCCTTTTTGATTAGACATAAGGTTTTTCCATTAAGCAGAGAAGCCCAAAATTCAAATATTGACAAGTCAAATACAGTAGAAGCGACTTGTAATATACGAGCATCCTTTGGAAAATCCATATATTTTATATTTCTTACTAACTTTATAACATTTCTATTAATTATCTCGACACCTTTTGGATTTCCAGTTGTTCCAGATGTATATAAAATACATACAGGAGTAGTAGGCATAATATTATCACATATATAATTACTTGTTTTTGTGTAATCTATATCTTTAATGTTAAATTGTCTACTTTCGAAATCCTGTAAGCTATCAACTAAACATAATTTTACATTTGACTCATTTAAAATATATTTTTTTCTATCAAGGTTATAATTATCATCAATCGGAACATAACAGGCTCCACATTTTAGAACACCTATAATAGATACCAATAATTCAAAAGACTTATCGACTAATATTCCAATTCTATCACCATACTTAATACCATTTTCATGCAAAAACCATGCTACACTATTAGATTTCTCATCTAATTCTTTATATGACATAGAAGACTTGTCTAATATAAGGGCAGGAGCATTTGAATATGCTTTTACTGACTTTTCAAATAATTCAATAATTGTACTAGTGCTCTCGTAAGGAGAAACAGTATTATTAAATATATTAATTATTTTTTGCATTTCAGAGTCAGACATTATTTTTATATTACTTATATTAGAATTATTATCAATACCATCTTGAATTATTGCTAGAATTCTTTCATATAGATATTTTATTTCAGTTTCATTAAATACATCTAGTAAGTAATCGATATCAAATTCTAAGTTACCAGAATCATTTAAATCTAATACATGTAGTTCTAGCTCCTCCTGTGTATGACCATTAAATATCCAATCAATATTATATTTATCTAAGTTAATATCTGCTCTTGCATTTTGATAAGAAAATGCAAGATTAAATAAATTTTCACCATTAGAATTTTTATCTTGTACACCTTTTACTATCTCTTTATATGGATACTTTTGATGCTTAAAAATCTGAATACTGTTAAGTGCTGTCTGCATACAAAGATCGACAAAAGAAAGATCTTCTTCAAATTTAAAACGAACAGGAACAGTTGAAACAAACATTCCTTGAGTTTGTTTTTGCTTGAAATTTGACCTATTTAATACAGGAGTACCGATAATAATATCTGTATTCCCAGTAACTCTGTGTATATATGTTGCAAGAGATGACAAGAATACAGAATATACAGATAAATGTTTATCTTTGCAAAATTCATTAATCTTTTTTGATAATTCTGTACTTAGAACTTTATGAAATCTAGTAGCACGAGTAGAAAGATTATCTTTTTTCTTTAAATAAGCAGGTTCGGCTAAATTGTTAAGGTAATTAGTCCAAAATTCCTTATCTTTAAAATATTTATCACTATTTAAATATAAGTTTTCTTCAGTAATAAAATCTATATAACTTGGTCTTTTTTCTAATTCAGGACCATTGTTTAAAATATTTTCATAAATAGTTTCAAGGTCCGTACCCATTTTTGAAACAGACCATGCATCACAAATTAAATGATGAGTTTTAAGCAAAAATTCACCATATCCATCTTTACGATCTAACAATATAAAGTTAAATGGATTTATAGAGATATCAATAGGTTCATTAATTAAATCTCTTTTTAGCTTAGAACATTCATCAGATGACATATTAGAAATATCAATACTTCTAACATCAAATGGTTCATAGTCTGCAAGATATTGAGAAACCACTCCTTTATCTACTACGAACTTTAATCTTGTAGCATCATTTAATTCGACAAATTTATTTACAGTCTTTTTAGCAATGTCTAAAATAAAACCGGTCTTTATTGTAAAAGTACCAGATATAATATTTATTGTCTTATCTGAATAAAAATTCTCCACAAGCCATATATTGTTTTGTGGAATTGTAAGGTTAAAATTTTTTGCCATATTTACCACCCTTATATGTGTTTTTTAATCAAAAAAATTATATACTTAAAACCGTAAAAAATCAACAAAAAATATTGAAAAATTTGGCAATTTAGTATAAAATGTAAAAAAATTGGAGGAAAAAGCAAATGAGTAAAAAAGAAAATAAAAAACAAACTTACCCAGAAATAAAAAATTTCAAAGAATTAGTTGAAAGATATAAAGAATATAATTCAAAAGTAGCATTTAAATTTAAGCAAAAAGGTAAAGTTATAGATATTACATATAATCAATTTTCAGAGGATGTAAGAGCACTTGGAACAGCAATATTAAATCTTGGAATAGATAGAATTGCTGTAATTGGAAGTAACAGATATGAGTGGTGCACAACATACTTAGGTGTTACAAGCGCAGGAAAGGTAATAGTTCCATTAGATAAGGCATTAACAAATAAAGAAATAGAAAAACTTGTTAAAAGAAGCGGAGCACAAGCAATTGTTTTTGAAGATAAATATAAAGAGGCTATTGAAAATTGTGATTTAGAATATAAATTCTGTATGGATGAATATTTTGAAACAAAAGGTGCAACAAAATATAAAGATTTATTACAACAAGGATATGACCTATTAAAAAGAGATTATGATGAATATGATCATGTAAAAATAGATAATGATAAAATGGCTGTAATGATATTTACTTCAGGAACAACAAATGAACCAAAAGCAGTAATGTTATCTCAAAATAATCTTTGTTCACAAATAAGTGTGTTATCAAATCATATAAAATTATACACAACAGATACATTACTATCATTCTTACCAATGCATCACACATTTGAATGTATGGTTACATTCCTTTATGGTACTTATTGTGGAATAACTGTAGCATTTTGTGATGGAATAAAATATATTGCTCAAAATTTAAAAGAGTACAAAATAACAGTATTTATAACTGTACCTCTTGTGCTAGAAACAATGTATAAGAAAATACAAAAAGGAATTGAAGCAAGTGGTAAAAAAGAATTAGTTGATAAGATGACTAAAATATCAAATGGTTTATTAAAGTGTAAAATAGATTTAAGAAAAAAATTATTTAAAGCAATAAGAGAACAATTTGATGAATATTTAAGATTAATAATATTTGGTGCAGCATCTATGGATAAAGATACAATTCAAGGATATTTAAACTTAGGTATAGCAATAGTTCAAGGATATGGATTAACAGAAAATTCACCAGTTGTATCAGTTGAAACAGAAAAAAATTATCGTTTAGGATCTGTAGGAAAACCACTTACTAATATGGAAGCAAAAATAGAAAATCCTGATGAAGAAGGAATTGGTGAAATTCTACTTAGAGGACCTAGTGTTATGATGGGATACTATGAAAATGAAGAAGCAACCAAAAAAGCATTAGATGATGAAAAATGGTTACACACAGGAGATTTTGGATATATTGATAAAGATGGATATATATTTATAACAGGAAGAAAAAGCGATATAATTGTTTTAAGAAATGGTAAAAATATTTATCCACAAGAATTAGAATTTGTTATAAACAAACTACCATATGTAGAAGAAAGCATGGTATATGCAAGAAATAAATCAAAAACAGACACAGTATTAGGTGCAAAAATTGTTTATAACAAAGATGAAATAATTGCAAAATTCGGAAAGCAAAAAGATTATAAAGAATTAGTTTGGGAAGACATAAAAGAAATGAATAAAGAGCTACCAGACTATAAACATATAAAAGAAATTAGTTTAACAGATGAACCACTTGAAAAAACAACAACTCAAAAAGTTAAAAGATTTGTTGAAATGAAAAAAATAGAAACATCAAAATAAAAATGTTTAAATTTTGTAAATCTGGAAAAAATATATATGATAAATATTTTTTCGGAGGTTTATATGAATGATTACATAAAAAAAGATAAACAAGAAAGACTAAAAAGATATTTACGAACCGTAATATTTATCCTTTTAGTCTTTATTATTTGTGTTTTAGCTTACTATATTTATATGCAAATTGATGTAGATAAACCGAAGTTATCAACATATGAAGCAAGTAAACAAAACAATTTACCTGTGGAAACTGTGGAAAACATAGAGAAAAAAGACAAGGAAATTGCAGATATTATAAGTGATGTTAACGAGTGTGTTGTTGGGATATCCAAAATAAAAGAAGTTGGTGAAAGCATATTTTTGCAAGATGGAGCATCAAAACTAGGATTAGGGACAGGACTTATTGTATCTGAGAATGGATATATTTTAACAAATGAACATGTGTCGGGAAAAAAGAATAGTACATGCTATATTACTTTAAGTACAGGAAAAAGCCACACAGGAACAGTGGTATGGTCAAATTCTGATATTGATATGTCAATTATTAAAATTAACGAAAAAAAGTTAAACTATGCTAGTTTAGGAGATTCAGATGCAATTAGCGTTGGAGAAAGTGTTTATGCAATAGGCAATCCAATCGGATATGAATTTCAAAGAACTGTAACATCTGGAATTATTAGTGCGTTAGATAGAACTATTCGTTTAGAAGAAAATGGCGAAGAAACATATATGGAAGATTTGATACAAACAGATGCAACAATTAATCCGGGAAACAGTGGAGGACCTCTTGTAAATAGCAGAGGAGAGGTTGTAGGAATTAATAGTATAAAAATAACATCTGCAGAAGGGATTGGATTTGCAGTTCCAATAAATTCTGTAAAAGCTGTTGTAGAGAGCTATGCAAATACTGGTAGATTTAACGAGGCAAGACTTGGCGTATATGCATTTGATACAAATGTAATCTCATATATGAAGGCACAATCTAAAACAGGAATATATGTTACAAAAGTTGTTAATGGAACTGCAGCAGATAAGGCACAAATTCAAAAAGGTGATGTTGTTTTAAGTATAGATAATGAACCACTAGAGAGAATGTGCGAACTAAGAAGATATATTTATACAAAAAATCCAAAGGATGAAGTAACTTTAAAAATATTAAGAAATAACAGAGAAATGGAAGTTACGGCTGTATTAGAGAAAAAGTAGATAGTAATTACTGCAAAATAAATTGACATTTATGTAAAGTGGTGGTATTCTAATAGTATATTGCTTTTTAGTAATATTGTAAAAAAGAAGTTCAATGGGCTATTGAGGAGGGCTAACTAATGTATATTGAACAGCTAACAGAAGAACAGGTTAATGAATTTGCCACCATGCTTAAAGTGGAAGCTCAAAAGGCTACCAATAGTGAGTGGAAAACGATCATATCTAAACCGTTCAACGAAAGAGTGATAATTGCAATATATTGCACAAATCCTACTTGGGATATTTGTGTACATATATATGACTTCCATATAGAGGTCATAAAATCCATATTAGTTGAGCATAGTGTAATCAAGGAACACTATGCAAGGTTTATGTATGAGATCTTCGGCGAGGAGTATAAGAAAGAATATATCGCTGCAAGAGAGTCAATGTTTGAAAAGTATTAATCTGTTCCAAAGGAAAAACGGCGTAATCTAAATAGGTTATGCCGTTTTCCTTATGGACTATATAAGTTTATTTCATAGTTGTTTAAAAAGAAAATAACTGCAAATAATATACAAAAACGAGAAAGGATGAAAAACTATGAAATCATATTGGATTGAAGAAATTAAAGAAAAAGAAAATTATAAAACGTTAAAAAAAGATATCGAGACAGATATATGCATAATTGGAGGAGGAATAACAGGATTATCAATTGCGTACTATCTTAATCAGTATAAAATAAAAAATGTTATATTAGAAAAAGATGAGATAGGAAATAGGACAACAGGAGGAAGTACAGCAAAGATTACAAGCCAACATGGGTTATTTTACAAATATTTGATAGACTCCGAAGGAGAAGAGTTTGCAAAAAAATATTACGAGGCAAATGAAAAGGCAATTTTAAATATTGAAAAAATTATTAAAGATGAAAATATTGAGTGTGAATTTGAAAGAACATCATCATATGTATTTACGCAAAGTATTGATGATGTGCAAAAAATAAAAGATGAGGTAGAAGCGGTAAAAAAAATAGGCGGAAATGCTAGATTAGTAGAAGCTCACGAAATTAAAATTCCATCAAAAATTCAAACTGCAATTGAGTTTACAAATCAGGCACAGTTTAATCCATATAAATATGTAAAAAGTCTTGCTAAAATTTGTAGCCAAAGCCATACAGATATTTACGAAAATAGCAAGGTGGTGGATTTAGAAGATATAGATAGCAAATATGTAATTACTTTAGATAATGGAAATACAGTAAAAGCAAAATATGTAGTAATTGCAACTAAGTATCCGATAATAAATTTTCCAGGACTATATTTTTTGAAAATGTATCAATCAACAAGTAATGCTATTGTGGTAGATCCGAAAGCAGATCTATTTGATGGTATGTATATAAATAGTGAGGCTCCAACTATTTCACTAAGAACCATACAAAATGGAGAAAAAAGATTGTTATTAGTTGCTGGATTTGATCATAAAACAGGTGCAGAGATAGATTTACAAGACAGTTATAATTATTTAGAAAAAGTTGCAAAAAGCATGTATCCTAAATGTGAAGTTTTATATAGATGGAATACAGAAGATACAATTCCTTTGGATAAAATACCATATATAGGAGAGTTTTCAAATTTAATGCCACGAATATATGTCGCAACAGGATATAAAAAATGGGGAATGACAAGCTCAAATGTTGCGGCAAATATTATTGTGGATAAAATTATGGGAAATGAAAACGAATATGAAGAGATTTTTAAAGCAACAAGGATGGAGCCTATAAAAAATATAAAAGAAGTTGAAAATATAGTAAAAGAAAGTGTATATTCATTAGTTTTGCATAAATTAGAAATACCGAAGGAAACACTTGAGCAAATTCAAAAAGACCATGGAAAGGTGGTAGAAATTGAAGGAAAAAAGGTAGGAGTATATAAAGATAGTCAAGGTAATCTATTTAAAGTAAGACCAATTTGTATGCATTTAGGATGTGAATTAAATTGGAACAATTTAGATAAAACTTGGGATTGCCCCTGCCATGGTTCTAGATACACATATAAAGGAGCGTTAATATATGGACCTAGTGTTAAAAATCTAGAAACCTATGAATAATTATGAAATAAAATAGCAAAATCCAGAGTGCAATTATTTGACAAAAACATTATGTAAGTGATAGTATAATTTGTAATAATAAACGAAAAAAAGGTGAAACAAATGAAGGATAATAGTATTAATATACAAGAGAAAAAGCATAATGCACGATTATATCCTATTTATAAAATGTGCTCATGGGATTTGCTATTTTATTATGCAATAGCATTTGTGTTTTTAACACAAACAAAAGGCATGGACGTTGCAAGTGTTATGATGACTGATGCAATATATCCATTATTTAAAGTATTATTTCAATTACCTACACTAACCTTAATAGACAAAATGGGAAAAAGGAATAGCTTAATACTTGCAAATATATGTTTATCAATATGTTTAATAATAATGATTTTATCAAATGGAATACCAATGGTACTACTTGCATATCTAGTAATGGCATTTGCTTTTGCAATAAAGAGTACAGCAGAAACAAATTTGCTTTTTGATTCAGTAACAACAAGAAAAGGAAAGGGAATGTTTGCAAGACTAGAAGAAATAGGCGCAAGAAATTATTATTTCTTAGATGGAATTACATCAGTATTTACAGGCTTTTTATTTGTAATTAATGGATATATTCCTATTATTGTATCTATCGGATTTACAGTTATTGCAGCAGCACTTTCAACATGCTTTAAGGAAGTTTATACAGTTCAAGATAAAGATATTAAATCACTTAAAATACGTGTACAGGAATATGCAGAACAATTAAAATCTGCATTTAGATTTATAATAAAATCACATAGAATTCAAGCTATTCTAGTATTTACATTTTTCTTTGATGGTCTAATTTATACATCATATACATTAAGAGAGGGATTATTAACAGAATTAGGAGTTTCAGCACAATATTTTGCAATAATTATTTCTGTTTTAACTGTAATATCTGGCATTGCAGCAAATACACAAGAAGTTATTCACAATAAATTTAAGAATAGAGCATTAACATTTATTTCAGTTATATATATTTTAAGCTTTATTTTAGTTGGAGTTGTTTGCTTATTTGTAAAAAATAGCATCATTTCAATTATACTTGTTTTAGGAATATATGCAATTCAATATACTCTACAATCTCCATACACAGTATTAAATAGCAAATATTTAAAAAGTTTTGCATCAGCAGATATGAGAATGAAAATTGCAACAACATTTGAGTTAGTTAAGAGTGTTTCATCATTTGTAATTGCACTTATGGCAAGCATAATGCTAAGCTATATGTCTCCACAATTAAGCTTTTTAACTATTGGGATTATTTTCTCAGTAATTATGACCCTAGTTCTTATATGGATGAAAGGCAGATTTGGATTAAAACCAGAACAGTACAGAAAAGAAGACATTGAGATAGTGGAGTTTGCTAGTGATAATGAAGGAAAATAAGATTCACGAGTTCAGAAAATTAAAAGAAAAATATAATATATAATTTCCTGAACAATATTGAACAATATATTTTAAAAACATATAAAGAAACATCATTTTGATAAATACATATTTCAAAATTAGAAAATTATAAATTATCATAACCATTTATAAGATATGCTTGAAAAATAAGTAAGGATATTATAAAATAATATAAGTGGTTTAAGTAACAAAAAGTTACATTTACATAATGACGGCTGAATGCAAAATTATGTTATAATAGTAATATGGACATCAATAGATGGCTAAATATTATAAGGAGGTTGCTCGAAATGAATCATTCAACGGCACCAAGAGAATTACGGTTCTTAGTAACTCAAAAATGTAATTATAATTGTGTGTTTTGCCACGGTGAAGGATTGCAAAGTAAAAAAAGTGATCTATTGACACCTGAAGATATAAGATTCTTGTATTCGGTGGGAAGAGATTACTTTGGAGTTACAACGGCCACACTTACTGGAGGAGAACCGCTGGTGAGAAAAGATATTGTGGATATTGCACATGAATTGAAAAAAGAAAACTGTGATATTACAATAACTACAAACGGTTCACTACTCGGAAAATGTATGTATGTTGGTAATTATGTGAAATGTATAAATTTATCACTTCATACGTTAAAATGTACACGGTATGAGGAAATTGTTCAAAGACAAAATGTTTTTCATGCAATGGTCTACAATTTACAAAGTTTTAGAGAAATGTTCCCAAATGTGGAAATTTGCCTAAATATAGCTCTTGTGCAAGGAATTAATTCCTCAGAGACAGAGTTAGAAGACTTAATAGATTTTGCAGAAAGCATTAACTCGTCAATTAAATTTATTGAACTGTTTCCTCCAGATTCAGAAGGTTTTGTATCTTTAGAATATTTAAGATCTTACTTAATGAGAAGAGGATTTGAAAAAATTCCATCTCTAACGAGAAAAGAAAAATATTCTAATGGAAAGGTCATTGTAGGATTGATAAAAATTTTCTGTGCAAAAGCCTGTGAAATGGCTAGACCATCGGAATATTGCAATCGATATAATGATTTATTTGTCTCACCTGATGGGAAGATTAAACCATGTAGAAATAATAAGTTGGAAGTTGACATCCTAGAAGCGGTCAAATCAAAAGATATTGAAATGACTGAAGAAGGATTAAAAAAAGCTTTTGGCTTATTAGGAACTAATTGTATTTACGAAAGGAGAACTTGATATGGAGAGGCACTTTAATGTTACCGTATATGTAAAAAATAAGGAGGGTAAATTTTTATTTATCCGACACAAGAAATTACAAAAATGGTTACCCCCAGGAGGCCATGTGGAAAAAAATGAAATTCCAGATGTTGCTGCTCTTCGTGAGGTAAGAGAAGAAACGGGGCTAAATGTTGAATTGCAGGGAGAAAGATTTCCAAGAGAGAGTGACTGTGTTAGACCTTATGGCATTCAAATGAATGTTATTAAGGAAGGTGAACATGAACATATGGATCTTATCTATTTAGCTAAACCTGTTGAAAATGAAGACTTAATTCTTAATGAAGAAGAGACTGAAGGCATCAACTGGTATAGCATTGATGAAATCTTGAATCCTGAATTTGATTCTTTTGAAGAAACCAAAAAATGGTGTCAGAAATTTTCTGAAATCATTAACTAAACAATAAAAAAATTATTTTCTACCACTGAATAAGTGGTAGTTTTTATGTGAAGAAAATTAATTAAAAGTTTTAAAAAAATATTTAACAATATATATTTTTATAAATCAATGAAAAAAATAGTAAAAGAAGACATTGAGATAGTGGAAAAAGTAAATTAAAAATGTTGACATAATTCAAAACAAGAGATATAATAACAATACGGTCTAAAAGACTAATTATTATTTTTAGGAGGAACAACAACATGAAGAGTTATGGATATTCCTATACTCCTTCGGAAAAAATCGAATTTCAGGGAAATTCGAAGAAGTTGCAGCGGCACATTCATGAAGGATATAGAGTGGTAGCCGGAGGCAATGGTTCATATGTTCTTGCTAAATCGGCATATGGCGTTGTCTACGAGATGGAAGGCGATAAGACAGTTGCGAGAAGATGTGCAAATAACTTCATCCGCGAGCACTACAAACGCTCAAAGATAACAGAGAAGGCATATATACAGTTGATAGCCGACCTCAATGCCGGAAAAGTAAAGTTTACAGATCTTTACTAAGAAAAAGGAGACTTAAGCTATGAAAATAGTTTGGGTCTCTTTTATTTTATTAAAAACAGTGATATATTTTAATAAGATTAATGAAAATGAGAGTGATAAAAAATGTACTATTACACATATATGATAAGATGTGAAGATAATTCTATATATACGGGAATGACAAATAATTTAGAAAAAAGAATAAACGAACATATCTCAAAAGGAAAAAATGGAGCAAAATATACCAAGTCGCACAATGCTATTAAACTAGAGGCTACTTGGAGAAGTAAGGATAAGTCGTTAGCTTGTAAATTAGAATACCATATAAAAACATTAAAAAAGGAACAAAAGGAAAATTTAATAAATGGAGAAAAAATATCAAAATATCTGGCGGGGAAAATAGATTGCAGAAGATATAAAAGAGTTTGAAGATAGTAACATATATCAAAAATTCTATAGTAAATTGCTATTACAATGCGATAAAATTTAACACTTGGTCTAATAATAAATTTTTATGTTTTTTAAATAGACATTATAAAGATTGATTATAAACTTTAATGATAGTGTTGACAATTTATGAATTGAATAATATAATACTAGTATATTTTAAAAAGCAATGATAGTGAGGAGTACATATTAATCGTACTTTAGAGAGAAGATGGTTGGTGAAAATCTTTGTATAGAAATATGGAAGCAGCACTTAAGCTATGAAAAGAACGAGAGTAAACTCTTTAGTAAAATTCATCGGAATCTCACCGTTACAGGAGAAACAGTATGATGGTACTGGTTGAGTGCAAGAGTTATCTTGAAATTAGGTGGTAACACGGATATTATAAATATTCGCCCTAGGCTATTTATAGCCTAGGGCTTTTTGTAGCTTAAATTAAAAATCACATTGCTTAAGGAGGGGTCTATATGAAAAATTTTAAAAAATCTCAGAAATTAGAGAACGTTAAGTATGCTATAAGAGGAAGACTTATGGAAGAAGCGAACAAACTTGAACAAAATGGAAATAGTATATTAAAATTAAATATAGGAAATCCAGCTGTTTTTAATTTTAGCGCTCCTAATAGTATTTTAGAAAGTATGAAAAATAATCTTGAACACAGTCAAGGATACTCGGATTCAAAAGGGTTAAAAATTGCTAGAGAAGCTATTATAAAGTACTATAAAGGAAAAAATGTAAATGATTTGGCGTTAGATGATATTTTTATTGGAAATGGTGTAAGCGAATTAATACTTATGTCTATGCAGGCACTTCTAAATCCAGATGATGAAATATTAGTACCAATGCCAGATTATCCACTGTGGACGGCTTCGGTTAATTTAGCTGGAGGAAAAGCTGTACATTATATTTGTGATGAAAATAATGAATGGTATCCAAATATAAGTGATATAAAAAGTAAAATAACTAAAAATACAAAGGGGATTATAATTATTAATCCGAATAATCCTACAGGTGCTTTATATCCAGAAAAAATATTAAAACAAATTGTTGATATTGCAAAGGAAAACGAACTGATAATATTTGCAGATGAAATTTACGATAGATTGGTATTCGATGAATTAGACCATATATCTATTGCTTCATTATCAAAAGATGTTCCAGTTGTTACGTTTAGTGGATTATCAAAATCGCATATGGTAGCAGGATTTAGAATTGGTTGGATGTGTATTACAGGAAATAGAGAATCTATTAAAGACTATATTAATGGTTTAAACTTACTTTCATCAATGAGATTATGTGCTAATGTTCCGGGGCAGAATATAATAGCAGATGCTATCACAGATAATAACAGCATAAAAGCTTTATTAAAAAAGGGTGGAAGATTATACGAACAAAGAGAATGTATTTATAATGAATTGAATAATATTCCTGGAATAAGTGTAGTTAAGCCAAAAGCAGCATTTTATATATTTCCAAAAATTGATGTTAGTAAATTTAATATTGTAAATGATGAGATATTTGCCTTGGACTTTTTAAGGTCTAAACATATATTATTTATAAATGGAACAGGTTTTAATTGGAAAGAACAAAACCATTTTAGATTAGTATATTTAGCAGAATGTGATAAATTAAAGTATGCAACAGACAACTTAAAATCTTTTTTAAATGGATATATACAAAAAGTTTAAAGTTATTTACAAAGAAAACAATTATCTGCTTTTAGGTAATTGTTTGAATTATGTAGTTCCAGCATAACTCAACACACAAAATTGACTTTTGTGTGGATTTATGCTAGAATCATAAAATAGTATTTTAGAAATATTTATATAAGTTAAAAAACTTTTCATTTTATAATGTTATTAATATAAATAAAATTTAGGAGTATATAAATGATAACTAATGATAATTTATTATGGAATATAGATGAATACCAAGCTGCAGTGGATTATAAAGGCGAAGGTTATAATTTTATTAATGTATTATTAAGTGATGATGTTACTATAAGAGAAAGAAAAGGAAAATTAAAATATTTTCCAAAAACACAAGAAGAGTTTAAAACCTCTTTAAAGAGAATAGTTGATTTATATAGTGCAATAAAAAAAAATTATATTTTAAATGGAGATACATTACGAAATAAGAGTCTTTATAGAGGCGGACGAACTGGAAAAAATAATATGTCTTTTTTATCAACAAGCGATAGTTTAATGACAGCACTTGAGTTTGTAAAAGATGCAACAAACGAGAAGAGTCAAGCTTTATTAATGATGACAGATTATCAAAATATACCTTGTGCTCATATAAATAAATTAGTCCCAGAAGCTTGGGGGTTTCCAGAAGAATCAGAAATACTTTTTTTACCATCTGAAATTGGAAGTTCTGAGGATATGAGATTTGAAGAATGTTTGGAAATGTCAAAACAACAGGGAGAACAAATAACTGAATATGATAAACTTCTTGAAAAATATAGTTTATTAAAATGTAAAAAAGTAACTCTGCGTGAGCCAGATTATTCAAAAGAAAAAACTACCCTATCAGAAGAAGATTTAGCTGAGATGTTCACAAAATATCAACAAAATGTACAACAAATTAGAACTTTAGATAAAAATTCTGAAGAATATAATAAAGCTTATCAAAAAATTTTAAAATTTAAAAAAGAATGCCAGACTTGGATACATCAAAAATTTTATGAGATTAATCTCAGTATTGATAATCAGCAAGATGCAAAAAGTAATGATATACAAATATCTTCGGAATATGATAGTGAAGAAATCTTTATAGGAAATACAGGCGAAATGTACTATGTTCATGATAATACAAATGGAGAAGAATATTATTTCAAACCAGCAGTTTTAAAAAATGGTACTCCTCGATCATATAGAGCCTATATACAAGAAGCAGCTTATTCTATTCAACAAATTATTAATCCTGAAAATGCTATAAAATGTAATACTATTGAATTGGATGGCAGATTTGGAGCTATTCAAGAAAAAATACCAATAGATAGAGAAAGAACGAAAGATTTTAAAAGATATTTTGATTGTGGAGAGGGAGAATTATCACAAAAAATAATAAGGCAAATTATGGCCGAATATTTAGTTGATTTTTGTTTATGCAACTATGATTCTAATTCTAAAAATTTTGTAATAGATGAGAATGGAAATTTAAGAGGTATAGACAAGGAACAATCATTTAGATACATTAATGAAGATAAAGATAACAATATGATGTTCTCAACAAACTATAATGAAAACTATGGAGAAAATCCACCAATATACAATCTTTTATTTGAAAAAATAAAAAGTGGGGAAATGTCAATTAAATATTTTGATGAAATGCGATACAGAGCAAGTAGGTTAGCTCAATATCCAGATAAACAATATAGACAGATATTTGAAAAATATGCTTATACTAAATCAAAAACACCAGAGGATGCAGAGAAATTATTAAGTGGTATTTTAGAAAGAAAAAAAGATATTTTACAGAGAGTTGAACAATTACACCATGAAGTTTTTCAGGAGTGGTTTAAAAACAAGGAAGCTAAAAAACAGGCTTCAAAGGTGGAAAAAAGTGATGAAAAGAAAACAATATCAATGAAAGCAGTTGTATTAAATGCTATTACTCAAGGCATAACGACAGAAGACATAACAAAATGTGATAATGTAGAACATGAAAAAAGTCAAATATACATATTAAAAGGAGTAACAAAGGATGACTAATACTTATGCTAAGGCATATACAGAGGTTTTAGAAATATTAGGACAATTTTCAATAGAAGAATATTCTAAAATTCCTAAAGAAAAAATTGATTTTTATAAAAATAATATGGATAAAGACTATATATACAAGATTAATCCGGAAATAGATTTATCTCAACAATACATTTCTAAAGAGGCAAATGCAATACTAATTTCTTTATTTAGAGATTACTTTGCAACTGAAAATCAAAGAAAAACATTAAGTAATTTATTAAATCAAAATCAGGTAAAACTTGAAGAAACAAAAAGAGAAAAATATAATTCAAATAATCTTTTTAAAAAGAATAAAGATAATGTTATAAATGAAGTAAAAGAAGAAAAATCTCTGGTAGAAATAAAAGAAGAAAAATGGTTTAAAAAAATATTTTATTTTTTTAAAAGATTATTCAGAAAAAATGTGAATTAATAGACAAAGGGATGGGTGCTAGCAAAAAGAATGTAAATATTTTCTTGTGCACCGCTAGGTAAATCGGAGGCTGGAATAAAAAAAGCCTTAGATGACATATTAACTTTATTTGGAAATACGGAATTAAGAAAGCATTAATCATCAAAAGAGCAAGTCAGAATTTGGCTTGCTCTAAAAATTTATAAAACTATTTTTTAATATTGAAAATAATTATTGTATTTGACTAAATAACTATGAAGGAAAATTGAATGTATTAACACAAATATAAAGGAATTTTTAGAAAGTTTAAGAGGCAAAAAAGGCTAAAAATAGCCTAAAAAACAAATTAAGGAGCCTTTAAAAAGCTCCTTTTTATGGTCGAGGTGACAGGGATCGAACCTGCGACCTCATGGTCCCAAACCACGCGCGCTACCAACTGCGCTACACCTCGATTAATAAATACAATTTGAACTGCTTATATATAATAGCACATATTTTTATTATTTGCAAGTTTTTTTTGAATTTTCTATTGAATATTTTAAAAAAATTGATTATAATATTACTTGTAATTGCACTAGTAGCTTAGCTGGATAGAGCGTTCGGCTACGAACCGGAAGGTCGGGGGTTCGAATCCCTCCTGGTGCACCATTGTAGTTCTTAGGCTATTATTAGTTTAAGAACTCTTTTTCTTTTTTGAAAAAAAATAATAAGTATGTTATACTAAGTGCTGGATATAAAAGATTGAAGGGAAGGATAAACAATGAAAGAGAAAAACTTTAAAAAATTTGTAATATCTTTATATAAACCAGTAAAAGGTCTAACTATTGTAATGATATTGTGTATGGTTATATCTCAGATATTAGAACTAGTAAAACAATATATAATAAAAGGAATAATTGATTTACCAAGTATGAATAATTTTAAGATAGACGATTTATATCAAGTGGTATTAACCTTATTAGTTGTTATTGTGCTAGAATTAATATTTTATTATATATCAAATATAACAAGAACTATACATATTGTAAAAAAACAGACACCATATATTTCAGAAAGACTATTTAATAATTTAAATAATAAAACATATTCTTTTTTTACAGACAATTACTCTGGTAAAATTTCAACAGCTATTAATGAAATAAATGATCAAGTTACTAATTTAAATACTCAAATAACAACAAAATTTATTTCATTGCTAACTTCAATGATAAGTAGTTTAATAGTTTTATATACAATAAATATAAATATTTTTATAATTGCAACAATACTCTTTTCAGGCATAATAATATCAAGACTAATGTATTTTTCAAAGAAGTATTTACCTGCTATAAAAAAAGCAGAGGTATATAACCAAGAATACAATGGAGTTCTAAATGATGCTGTACTAAATTTCACATCATTAAGATTATATAATGCAGTAGAAACTTTTTCTAAAAATCTAAAATCAAAAAAACAAGAATCAAATTTATATAAAAATAAAGCATCAACAAAGGAATTTACATTTGGAGCAATTGCTAATGTAGTATATCTTTTTACATTAATTGCTTTAATTGTTTATTCGATTAAATTATTTGAAAGTAATGCTATGACTCTTGGAAATTTCATATTCTTTATAAATGCAATGATTACACTAAAAAATCAGACTACTTCATTTACATGGTCATATATACATATAGGTGAAATCATGGTAAAGCTGCATAATAGCTATGAATTACTGTACACAAGAGATAATGCAGGAGAAGACAATAAAAGTGATATACAAATAAATACTGGAAAATTAGAGTTTAAAGATGTATTTTTTAGATATAACAAAGATTATATTTTTAAAAATTTTAATTTGAAAATTGAAGATAAGCAGAAAATAGGAATTATTGGAGTAAGCGGAAGCGGAAAGACAACACTTGTAAATTTAATTTTTAAATTCTATAATCCAGAGAGTGGTAGCATTTTAATAGATGATAAAGATTTATGCAAATATAATACTAATTCATTATATAATAATTTAACATATGTACCACAAGAAACCATACTACTTCATTCAACAATTTATGATAATATAAAAATAGCAAAACCTAATGCAACAAGAGAAGAAATATATAATGCAGCGAGAAAAGCTGAGTTACATAGCTTTATAGAAAGTCTCGAAGATAAATATGATACAATTGTTGGTGAGAGAGGAATTAAACTTTCAGGTGGACAAAGACAAAGGATTGCCTTAGCTAGAATATTTTTAAGAGATTCTAAAATTGTAATATTTGATGAAGCTACTAGCAGTTTAGATAATAATACAGAATTTAGAATTCAACAGAATATACACAAATATTTTAAAAATCAAACAATTATATGTATAGCTCATCGCTTATCAACATTAGAGAATATGGATAATATCATAGTTATTGAAAAAGGAAAGATAATAGATTATGGAATTCCAGACTATATTATTCCTAAATATGATAAAAAGGAATTTATGGTAGAAGATATTCAGATGGAATGTGAATCCAATAATTAATTATAAATTTGTAACGAAATTATTTAATAAAAACTTAAACAAATTAAAACACAATGAGGGGTAATAGAAAGTGAATATTACAATTACAAATGGAGCAATTGAATTTGGGGCAGAAACTATAATAGAAGAAATTAATTTTGAAATAAATAATAAAGACAAAATTGCAGTTGTAGGAAGAAATGGAGCTGGAAAATCAACATTATTAAGATCTATTATTAATAATGAAATGTTAACAGAAGGAATAGGCGAGGAAAAATTTAATATAAAAAAGGAAGGTAGTCCAGTTATTGGATATCTAAAACAAATAGAGTTTGAAGATGATTCTATTTCTATGATTGACGAAATATTAAAGGTATATAAACCAATATTAGATTTAGAAAATAAAATACAAATATTATTAAACAAAATGCAAACAGATAAATCTGAACAATTATCAAAAGAATACATACAAGCAATGGATAGATATGAATTTTTAGATGGATATACATATAAAAAAGAATATGAAACAATGATAAATAAATTTGGATTTACAAAAGAAGATAAACAAAAGAAAATTTCGGAATTTTCTGGAGGTCAAAGAACTAAGATTGCTTTTATAAAATTATTATTAAGTAAGCCAGACATTTTGTTATTGGATGAACCTACAAACCATTTGGATGTAACAACTATAAAATGGTTAGAGGGATACTTAAAAAATTATCCAAAGGCAGTTGTCATAGTATCACATGATAGAATGTTCTTAGATAAAATAGTAAATAAAGTGTATGAAATAGAATATGCAACATTAACAAAATATGTTGGTAATTATACTGATTTTGAAAGACTAAAAAAAGCAAATTATGAAAAGCAATTAAAGGACTATGAATATCAACAAGCAGAAATAAAAAGATTAAAGCAAATTGCTGATAAATTTAGGTATAAACCAACAAAAGCTAAAATGGCAATGTCAAAACTAAAACAAATAGAACATATGGTTATGGTAAAAGAGCCAAGTAAATATGATTTAACATCATTTAAAACGAATTTTACAATAGAAAAGGAAAGTGGAAATGATGTTTTAACTGTAAAAGATTTGGAAATAGGATATGAGGGAAAAGTTTTACAAAAGTTATCATTTTCTCTATATAAAGGACAAAAGCTAGGAATAATAGGAGAAAATGGAATAGGAAAATCTACATTGCTAAAAACACTTAGTGGAAAAATAGAAAAGATTAGTGGAAATTTCTCATTTGGATATAATGTAAAAATCGGATATTTTGATCAACAAATGAATTTTAAAGATAATGAAAAGACTGTATTTGATGACTTTTTAGATGAATTTCCGAAACTTACAACAACAGAAATAAGAAATTCATTAGCATCTTTTTTGTTTTACGGAGATGATGTTTTCAAAAAAATAAGTATGCTTTCTGGTGGAGAAAAAGTAAGGTTACAGCTTGCTAAAATTCTAAAAAAGGGACCTAATTTATTAATTTTAGATGAACCAACAAATCATATGGATATTGTTGGAAAGGAAAGCTTGGAACTTTTACTAAAAGAGTACAAAGGTACAGTTTTATTTGTATCACATGATAGATTTTTTATTAATAAGATTGCAGATTCTCTTATGATTTTTTCTAAGAACGGCGTGAAATTTTTTGATGGCAAATATGAGGATTACGAAGAAAATGAGATAGAAGAGGAAAATATACCAGTTAAAAAAGAAGAACAAAATATTAAGGAAAAAAAGGGAGAAAACTTATATATTAAGCAAAAGGAGAATGCTAAGAGAGAAGCGAGAATAAAAAAACTAGAAAGAGAAATAGAAGAATTAGAAAATATAAATGCTAAAAATAAGGAATTATTACAAAATGAAGAAGTTTATACTAATTACGAAAAACTAACTGAAATACAAAATGAAATTGAAAGTATAAATAAAAAAATAGAAAATTATATGGAAGAATGGGAAAAACTAATGGAGATTTAAAGGTTACTTTAAATCTCTATTAAATTTACCATCTTTGTAGTATAAAGTTTGACCGATTTTACTCCAAAAAGGGATAAGCGCATTTGGAACAACTATCTTATTATTATCTCCATAAGATAAAATATAATTATTATTTTCTTTTGATTCAATTGTGTATAAAGTATTTGAATCAATTTCTAAGATATTACTATCATTTACAAATTTATTTTGTATATCTTCAAGCTCATCAATATCAAGCAAACTATCAAAAAATTCTCCGAGTTAATCCTTCTTCATAAATATATTCTCCATTTTTATATCTTAAAACACTATCATTACCTATTTTATCTAGTAATTCTTTAGAAATGTGAGTTTCCTTGCTTACTTTATTGGTATTTACATTTTGTAAATATGCATAATTTGGACCAATTTCAACTACTTGATACAAACAATCTTCTTTTCTCAAATCATTTTCCTTATCAGTAGTTTCAGAATTATTTCTCTCTAAATAGTTAGATATTTCCTCTATAAAATTTTGAATAAAGTTATGCTTTTTATCGCCATTTGATAAATTATTAAATAAATCTAAACTCAATTATTATCACGCTCCATATTTTAATATAATTTTAACTCCAATTATCTCCAGTACTATAATCAATGTTAATTCCTTTTTGCACATTATACACATATACATTAAAGCAAACACCTTTACCTTTATCTTCTACAGAGTAGGCTTCCATTTCTACTCCACTTGCAAGAAGATTGTTTCCTTTAAAAATAGGTGTTACTCTATATAATACATGCACATTATTTTTATTGCTTTTTATATAATTTGCTACCTCATTTTCAAAAGGTAACATACCATTTACATTAAAATCTCTTGTTCCAGTAATCAAATTTCGCTTGTTAGCGTCTTCTGCTGACAATTGATATCCTATTAAATGGCATCTATTATATATAAATTGACCATTATAACTTTTTTGTTTCCAGCCAGTAGGCTTAACAGATGAAATGTCACCTCTGACATCTCCTTCTTGCGGCATTATCTCCCTACAAACATTGGCATAGGCCATACCACATCTTTTAAGGTTATCTAGTTCAGAATATTTTTCAAAAGCTTCAGTCGTATAATTTTCTTCAGTAAAATAAGGTATATTGTTATTAATAACAACATAAGGATCACTTGAATACTCTGGTATATTTTCTAAATTAAAAGATGTAACAGTAGAGACTGTGGAAGTTTGATTTATATTTAAGAATTCACATATAGAATTATAAAGATTTGGATTTAAATATCCAATTAATACAATTGATATAAATAAAATAATACTAATTACTAAATTTTGCGTTTTTCTTCTAGATGTCTTTTTCTTTGGCATAGGTTAAACTCCTTTACTTTTGTTAATTAAATAAAATTGTATCACAATAAATTATAAAAAGTAAAGAATTATTGTAATTTACTCAAAGTATCACCAAAAATACAAGGGCACAATATTATAAGTATAGGTGATTTGTTATGAAAAAAGAAAGTAGAGAGCAAATAGTTAACACAACTATTTCTTATACGTATGAGATTATGATGCGAGATTTACAAAAATTAAAAAATAGATATCCGTTTTTGCAACTAGGAAATATAGGATATACTGTTTTAGGAAAGCCTATCCCATATATAAAAATGGGAAATGGGGAAAAAGAGGTACTATATAGTGCATCTTTTCATGCGAATGAATGGATAACAACAGTGGTATTAATGAAGTTTATAGAAGATTTCTGTAATGCATATGAAAATAATGCAAGATTATTTAATGAAAACGTTAGAGAAATATTTAATCAAACATCAATATATTTGGTACCAATGGTAAACCCAGATGGAGTGGATCTAGTTACAGGTGCTATGCCACAAAATTCTGGCATTTATAATAATTTTAAAGATATTGCAAGTAATTTCCCAGCAATTCCATTTCCAGATGGGTGGAAAGCAAACTTCAATGGTGTGGATTTAAATTTGCAATTTCCAGCAGGTTGGTATAGGGCAAAAGAAATAAAATATGCACAAGGATATAATAAACCATCTCCAAGAGACTTTGTGGGGGAAGGACCATTAACAGAGCCAGAAGCAGTGGCACTTTACAGTTTTACATTAAATCATTTATTTAGATTGATACTTGCTTATCATACACAAGGAGAAGTAATATACTGGAAATATTCAAATTATTTGCCACCAGAATCAGAATATATAGGTGAAAGATTTGCAGATGCAAGTGGGTATTCTTTAGATATAACTCCTCCAGAATCTGCCTACGCAGGATTTAAGGATTGGTTTATACAAGAATTTAATAGGCCAGGATATACGATAGAAGCGGGATGGGGAGAAAATCCACTTCCAATATCTCAATTTGATAAAATTTATGAAGATAATATAGGAATATTAATTTTAGGAGCAATATTATAAATAACATAAAAAAGCACTTAAATTATAAAATTTAAGTGCTTGATCTTTCTAAAAGATTTTACATATAAATTCCTAAGAAAGAAATAATAAATCTTGCTATATAGTAAATTCCCATGATAATTGCAAATTTCTTAACAAATGTATTATCTTCTTTTTCTTCATATGTAGACTTTAATGTAAAGTATAGAAGAATTGTTGAAATTATACTGCAAAAACTTGCAAATGGATTTGTAAGTCTTGAAGCTTGACTGCTGATTAATGTTAATAAGCTTACTACTTCAGCAATAACAACTGGTATTTTTGCAACAATTACTGATGTTGCAATATTTATAAAAGGTTTTTTCTTGTCTTTTCCCATAAAATATGCAATTGCAGATAAAGCTACAACTGAAAGAACTGGTGCAAGAACTCCTTTTATAACTGATAGAACGTTGTTTACAGAACTTTTGAAGAAAGAGCCAACAGTTGAATATAAGCTTGAATAGTAAGAATATGATTTAAATATACCTACTACTTCTCCAATTAATGTTGCTACTATCCATACAACGAAAACTATAATTGCTATTTTTAAGAATTCATTTTTTGTAGAGGTTGCAACTTTTTCAATTTCTTGGATAGGATTTTTAAATAAATTTGAAACAAATCCTTTTGTTGCATTAGCATCTTGTTTTAAGTCTGTATTTTTTAATGTTTCTTTTACTTGGTTTGCAGTATTAACAGCTTCTTGTTTAATCTCTTCTGTTGTGATTTTTTCATTATTTTGATTGTTTTCTTCCATTATATATCATCCCTTCTTTTAAATTATATTATATATTAAACTACAAAATTACTTATTTGTAAATACTTAATATGATAAATTGGATTTATTTGGATATAATAATATAGATTTTTTAATGTTTATATTGCAAAAGAAAAGACAAATCGATATAATAAGCAATGAAAATATAAACAGAAAGATGAAAGGATGGAGAGAATATGGCAGAAAAAACAGAAGGAGAAATCCTAAAAGAGAAACTTTTTAACAAAAAAGAAAATGGATGGGTTTTAAAAAATCAAGAGGAAAGAAATACTATTATGGAATATGCAAAAGGATATGTAGATTTTTTAAATAGATCAAAAACAGAAAGAGAAATTGTTGCAAGTAGTAAAAAGATGGCAGATAGCAATGGATTTAAAAGTATTGAAGAATATGAAACTTTAAAACCAGGAGATAAAGTGTACTACATTAATAGAGATAAAAGTATGTACTTAGCCGTAATAGGTGAGGAAAGTATTGAAAATGGTGTTAATATTATAGGTGCACATGCAGACTCACCAAGATTGGACCTAAAACCAAATCCACTATATGAAGATGGAGGATTTGCATATTTTAAAACACATTATTATGGTGGAATAAAAAAATACCAATGGACAACAATACCTCTTGCAATACATGGAGTTATTGTTAAAGCAAATGGAGAGAAAATAACAGTTAGTATTGGTGAAAGTGAAGAAGATCCAATATTTACAATTACTGATTTATTACCACATTTAGCACAAGAACAAATGGAAAAGAAATTAAAAGAAGGAATATCTGGTGAAGATTTAAATCTTTTAATAGGAAGTATTCCATACAACAAAGAAGTATCTGAAGGAGTTAAGCTAAATATTTTAAACATTTTAAATGAAAAATATGGAATAACAGAAGTAGACTTTTTAAGTTCTGAATTAGAACTTGTACCAGCTATGAAAAGCAGAAGTATGGGATTTGATAATAGTATGGTAGCAGGATACGGTCAAGATGATAAAATATGTGTATATGCAGAAGTGACAGCATTAGTTGATATGAAAGAAACACCAAAAAGAACAGCAGTATGTATTATATCTGACAAAGAAGAAATAGGAAGTATGGGAAATACAGGAATGGAATCACATGTATTTGATACATTTATGGCAGAAATATTAAATAAACTTAATGTTAACAGACCAAACTTATTAGATAAAGTATTTTGCAATTCAAAAATGTTATCAGCAGATGTTGATGCTGGGGTTGATCCAATTTATGCACATGTTTCAGAAAAAAATAACGCATCATATTTAGGAAGAGGAATTGGACTTAACAAGTATACTGGTGCAAGAGGTAAATCTGGAGCATCAGATGCTAATGCTGAATTTGTTGCTCAAATTAGAAATCTATTTGAATCAAATGATATTAGATATCAAATAGGTGAACTTGGAAAAGTAGACATTGGAGGAGGAGGAACAATTGCATATATTCTAGCAGATAAAGGAATCGATGTTATTGATTGCGGAGTTCCAGTTCTTTCAATGCATGCACCATATGAAGTAACGAGTAAGTTTGACTTATATGAAGCATATAGAGGATACAAAGCATTTTGGGAGAAAAATTAAAGAAAAGAGCATTGCCTAAGTTTAGGCAATGCTTTTTTTGTTTAGAAGGCATTAGAATTCTTAATCAAAACTTACCGAAGGAACTACATGAGCTCCATCATCAGCTTCGTAGTACTCCATAGGATAGAAACCACTCATACTTGCAACGATACTCGTAGGAAACCTTTGAACTGCTGTGTTATATGTTTTTACTTTTTCGTTGTAATGCTGCCGTGCAACAGCTATTCTGTTTTCGGTTCCAGCAAGTTCATCCTGCAGAGCAATAAATTGCTCACTGGCCTTAAGGTCAGGGTAATCCTCAGCTATCGCTATAAGCCTGCCAAGGGCAGAATCAAGTGAAGCGCTGGCTTCGCTGATGCTTGATAAGTTTCCGCTGTTAATGCTTTCAGCAAGTTTGGTTCTTGCCTCAGCAATAGAAGTAAATACTTCGTTTTCGTGAGCGGTATATCCCTTAACCGTTTCAACAAGATTAGGAATTAAATCGCTCCTCCGCTGCAGAGTTGTCTCAATTTGAGACTGCTGCATTTCGACATTCTCACGTAAATCGATCAGCCCGTTTCTAGATGAAAAGAAGCTGATAAATAATACGATAACAGCCACGATTACAATGCTAATAATGAACCTTATTCTGTATTCCATAGAAAAAACCTCCTGTGTAAAACATATGTTGCTTAAAAGTTATCTTGAGGCACCGCCTCCGCCAGAGAATCCACCACCGAAACCACCGCCAGAAGAACCGCCACCATAGAAAAAACCGCTTCCAGAGGAGCCATTTCCATCAGCATGCACCAAAATCATAAGGACGACTACTATGAGGAAAATAATCAATATGGTTAACCACATAGGAAATGAATTGTCTTCTGTATGTGATTCTTCATCAATCAGACTTTCATCCAATCCGTCAATTTCGATGTTATACTCCTTAGCAATAACAGATAAGACAGCTTTGGCTGTAAGTTCAGTTGCTTTGGTGTATTCATCATTTTCACGATATGGGACGAAATAGTCATCAAGGATTCTTCCACATTTGGAATCTGTTAAGCATCCTTCTAATCCTCTGCCGATTTCAAGTCTTACCTTGGTATCTGACCGGGAAAAAAGAAGTAATACTCCATTGTCTTTTCCTTTTTTGCCAATTCCGAGAGTATTGAACAGATTATTTGCATATTTTTCAATACTTCTGTTTAGCAGACTTTTGGTGGAAACAATAACAAATTCAACGCTAGTTTTTTCCTCCAAATCAACCATCATTGCGTTGAGTTCTTTTTCTACATCATCTTCAATGACATTGTCGTCATCATAGATATAGACATTTTTCTCAACCTTGGGGATTGGGATTTTCTCTGATGATGCACATCCAGTAAGAGTTACCATGAAAGTAACTAATACCGTCAGTGACATAACAAGCGAGATTATCCGGTTTTTACAGGTCATTTTCCATACCTTCCTTTCTCGGAGTATATCCGAATTTGTTGATATATGTGAAATAAGCTATAAAGCTTACATAAATACAAGTATACCATAATTTACATAAATTTGCAACAGTATAAAAAGTGGTTTCGACATATGTAGACATTGATTTACAATTGGTACAGACAAATGTAACCTAACCTTGTTGTATATGTAAAAAAAGAGAAGTATATGTAATACTTCTCGAAAAATTGCTATTATGGTGAGCCAGGAGGGATTCGAACCCCCGACCCCAGGCTTAGAAGGCTTGTGCTCTATCCAACTGAGCTACTGACCCATAAGCAATTGCAGTAATTATAATAGCATATAAAAAAGAAAATGTCAATAAAAGTAGTGGAAAAAAATAAAAAAATCATATATAATTAGAAAAATAAAAATAAAAGGGGAAATATAAATGGAAAAACAAGAAAAATTAACCATATATCAGATATTTTTCTATTTTCTTATATTTAGTATAGTTGGACTTATAATTGAAACAGTATTTGGATATATAAATACAGGTGTAATTGAAAGCAGAAAAGGATTAATTTGGGGACCTTTTTGCCCAGTTTATGGAATAAGTGGGGCGGTATTAATTTTAGCATTAAATAAATACAAAGAAAAAAATATATTTGAAATATTTTTCTTGGGATTTATAGTAGGTTCTATTGCAGAATATGTGCTTAGTTTTATCTTAGAATCTATATATGGGATGAGATTTTGGGAATATGGATATGCAAAAATAAATCTTAATGGAAGAATATGCTTGCAATATTCAATGTACTGGGGATTATTATCTGTAGTTGTTTTAAAGCTAGTGAAGCCATTGTTAGATAAAATTATTTCTAAAATTCCATCTAAACCATTAAAAATAATAGAAGGTATAATTTTTGTATTTTTAATTTTTGATTGTATATTTACTGTATGGGGAATACAAACTTATCAAAATAGACTAATTGAAAATAAGATAAATAATAAACAAACTTCTAATTTTATTATTAACCTTAAACAAAATATAGAAAATAATTATTTTACAAATGATAGAATGTCAAAAATATTTCCGAATTTACGTTTTAAAGATAAAGAAGGAAACGAAATATGGATAAAAACATTAATTAAAGAAGAATAAAGCTGGATTTAAAATATAAATCCAGCAATACCAAATATCAGAAATAATATGCCAGAAATTTTCTGCATCACTGTTTCTGATATATATTTGTTTAAAAATTTTCCAAACACAATTGCAATAGAATCACAAACAACCATTGCTAAAATTGCACCTAATACAAGCATAAATTTTGAATTTGGATATTGAATACCAAAACCAAGTGATGCTAAAAATGTTTTGTCTCCAAGTTCTCCAACCATAATACTTAAAGCAATAATTAGGCAATAATTTAATTTCAATTTAGATATTTTTTCTAGAAAACCGTTTTTTTTCTTTATTATCATGTTTTGTATCATCTTTTTTAGGAAATAAAGATAGTATTCCCATAAGAATAAAAGAAGAATACGTAATTATTTCAATTAATCTATGTAAAAAAGGGTCCTCTAAAAGACCTATACTACTACCAAACAAGATAGCAATTCCATGACTAAAAAAAGAACCAATAGCAATACCAAGCAAAATAGTTTTAGCCTTTAAAGAATTTGAAAAAGAAAGAACAATCAGCTGAGTTTTATCACCAAGTTCAGCAATAAACACCATAATAAATGCTATAAAAAACGGATAAATCGCTTCCATACATAATCACCTTTTCTAATATTTAGTTTAATACACTATACGAAAAAAAATAGAAAATATGCCAAGATAATAATGTGAATTCTGCGTGAACTTTTATAAAACGTATTGCACCTAAAAAAATTAAATGGTAATATATAACAGTAAATTTAACATAGGGAAGTAAGAGATTGGAGGAATTACGTTGATAGAAGTTAAAAATATCACAAAAAAGTATGGAAATAATACTGCTGTTGATAACATTACATTTGAAGTTAAAGACGGAGAGGTAGTAGGATTTTTAGGACCTAATGGTGCTGGAAAAAGTACAACAATGAACATGATTACTGGGTTTATAGAACCAACACAGGGGAAAATTATTGTAAATGGAAATGATATTTCTAAAAAACCTAAAAAGGCCAAAAGACAGATAGGTTATATGCCTGAAAATGTACCATTATATTACGAATTAACAGTAAAAGAATTTGTAACATATATGGCTGAGCTTAAATTTGTAAAGAGAAAAGATAGAAAAGAAGAGGTTCAAAGAGTACTAAAAGAAACAGGTTTAGAAGAAGTACAAAAAAAATTAATTCGTAACTTATCAAGAGGATACAAGCAAAGAGTTAGTATGGCAGGAGCTTTAGTTGGTAACCCAGATGTTATTATATTAGATGAACCAACAGTAGGGCTTGATCCAAAACAAATAACTGAAATTAGAAATTTAATTAAAGAATTAGGAAAAAAACATACAGTAATTTTAAGCACACATATTTTATCAGAAGTAAGTCAAATTTGTGAAAGAGTGGTAATCATTAATAAAGGAAAGATAATTGCAGTAGACACTCCAGAAAACCTAGAAAAAATGACTAAAGAAAAAAATGGAATATGCATAACTGTTGAAGATCCTAAAAATAATATGAGAAATCTTAAAGATAAAATTCCTCAAATTGAAAAAATAGATATGATTAAAGATAATGAAGATGGAACAAAACAATTTGTAATTACATCATCTGAGGGAATAGATTTAAGAAAGAAAATGTTTGATATACTTCCAAAAGAAGATATAACAATTTTTGAATTAAAGAAAACAGAAACAACTTTGGAAGATGCATTTATAAAATTAATAGATACAAAGAAGGAGGAAGAAAAATAATGTGGACAATATATAAAAAAGAATTAAAGATGTATTTTTTATCTCCTATTGGATATGTTGCAATTGGTTTATTCTTAGCAATGTATAGTGTATTTTTCTTTTTAACAACCATTCAATATGGAGCAGTCGATCTTGGAAATTTATACTATGCTACAGCAAGATATGGATTATTATTAATAGTTCCAATATTAACGATGAGAATGTTTGCAGAAGAAAGAAAAAGTGGAACAGAACAATTACTACTAACATCTCCAAGAAGTATTATATCAATAGTTATGGGAAAATTTTTAGCAGCTGTAACAATAGTTTTAATTACACTTATTATATCTATTATGTATTTTGTTATTGTTAGCTTTTTTGGAAATGCTAACCTAGTTACAGTATTAGTTACAATGCTTGGATTTTTATTACTTGCAATGGCAGCAATTTCTTTTGGAATGTTTGCATCAAGTATCACAGAAAATCAGATAATTGCAGGAATAATAACAATTGCTTTTTTAGTAATGCCATGGTTTTTACCAGATTTAAATTCTGCATTTTCACATCTAAACTTAATAGAAAAATTTATAAAATTCCCATATGCACTAATATCTGTATCTGATGTTATAAGTTTATTATCATTTACTGCAATGTGCATATTAATTACAATCGTATTTATGAAAAGAAGAAGAACAGTAAAATAAAGATAGGAGGAAATACCTTGAAAGATAAAAAAGCAAAAATAGAAAAAGAAAGCAAAGATATTGTTAAGACAAAAGAAAAGAAATCTTCTAATGAAGTAATAAAAAAGTGGCTTAGCAAAACATCTTTAACAATAATTTTAATAGCAATTATTATTGGAGCTTATGTGGCAATAAATTTGCTTACTGAAAAGGCAAATTTATCAGATATTGATTTAACAAAAGATAAGATATTCACACTTTCTGAAACATCAAAAACAATTATCCACAATATTAATCAAGATGTGGAAATAATACTAGTAAAAATGGATACTTATTCACAATCTGTTGTAGATTTTGCATATAAGTATAAAAAGGAAAACGATAAAATTAAAATAACAGAGGTTTCTAATGTTACAAAATATCCAGAGTTAACAGCTGAGTATAACCTAACTGAAAATACATATGAAATTATAGTAAGATCTGGAAAAGAAGAAAAAATAATTTCAACATCTGACCTTTACACTTATGATTATTCAACAGGGAAAGAAAAAGACTTAACAGAGGAAGCTATTACAAATGCTTTATTAAGTGTAACTACTGAAAATAAGCCAAAACTTTACTTTGTTTCAGGACACAATGATAATTTAGAATATTACTTAACAAATTTTAAAAAGAGCCTAGAAGATGAAGCAAATACAGTAGAAAGTTTAGATTTATTAACAACAGCAAAAGTACCAGATGATTGTTCTGCACTTGTTGTAACAACATTAAATAATGATTTAAAAACAGTTGAAAGAGATGCTATATTAAAATACATTAAAGCAGGAGGAAAGATAATTTTATTTACAGATGCAAATGTTGCAAAAACAAATATGCCAAATTTCCAAAAAGTATTAGATGAATATGGAGTTAGCATATCTGAAGGAATTATGATTGAACAAGATACAAGTAAAATGTTATCTGGCTCTCCATCAGCTATTATTGTAACTGTAAATGAAGGCTCAAGTGTAACAGATAAAATTAATATGAGTATGAATGCATGCTTTATAAATTCTGGAAAGATAAATCTTGCAGATGATGAGAAGATGGAAAAACTAGGAGTTACATCAGAAATTTTAGCAACTACAAGTGATAAAGCATTTTATAGAAGCGACCTTTCAATCTCAACAACATCTAAAGTAAGTGGAGATGAAGAAGGAAAAGCAGTTGTTGGAGCACTTCTAACAAAGAAAATTGATGATGATAAAACATCAAAATTAATAGTATATTCAAATAATGTATTTATTACTAATATGCAAGTTGCAATAAATAGCCAATATTATATTTATGCATATGAATTATATAATAACCAAGACTTAGCATTAAATTCTATTTCATACTTAACAGGAAGAGAAGATACAATATTAATTAGAAAAGATACAGAAGTAAGTACATATACTGTAACTGAAAAGCAACAAATTATTATTTTAACAATAATATTTGCAGTTCCTGTACTAATTGTTATTGCAGGAATTATAATATGGCAAGTACGTAGAAGAAGAAAATAATTCATAAACAACCCCATTTCATAATAAGCTTTATGAGGGGGTTTTTATTTATGAAAAATGTAATAAAAACAGTCTGCGTAATTATTGGAACAATAATAGGAGCAGGATTTGCATCAGGTAGAGAAATTTATTTGTTTTTTTGTAAATATGGAATTTATGGCTTTTTAGGAATAATTGTTTCAAGTGTATTTACAGGAATTATTATATATAAAGTATTTAGCCATTTAAAGGGTAGAGATGTAAAAGGATATAATGAGTTTTTAGAAATATTAAACATTCCAAATCATATAAAAAATTTTATAAATATTATAATAAACACATTCTTACTTATAAGCTTTTATGTGATGATCGCAGGATTTTGTGCATATTTTAAACAGGAATTAAATATGGCTCCAATAATTACAGGCGTTGTTATATGTGCTATATGTTATCTAACATTTTTAAATAAAATGGATGGAGTTATGAAAATAAACACAATAATGATACCTTTTTTAATATTTATGATATGTATTATAGGAGTAAAAAGTAATTTATTAAATATACAATTTCAGGGGTTGAAAGTATCACAAAATACAGATTGGTTTTTAGCAAGTTTAGAGTATGCAAGTTACAATAGCATTATATTAATACCAATATTAATAGGTTTAGAAAAAAGTGCAAAAGGAAAAGAAAAAATTATAAGTGCTTCTCTAACAATTATAATTTTAATACTATCAGCAATTTTATATGGCATCCTTTTAAAACAGGACGTAAATCTTCAAAATATAGAGATACCATTAATATATGCTGTATGGAAACTAGGCAAGGGATATGCATATATATATGGATTTGTAATTGTACTTGCAATTTTTACATCTGCTGTTTCTGCAGGTTATGGATTTCTACAAAATTGTAGTACAACAAAAAAAGGATATAAAAGGTTAAGTTTATTCATATGCACATCTGCTATATTTGTATCAGGTATAGGTTTTTCAAAACTAGTAGACTTATTATATCCAGTATTTGGAGTAATAGGACTTTTACAGGTTATTATAATTCTTTTAAAAAGAAAAGCAAAAAGAAAGGCAAAGTATTGAAAAAAAGGACGAAAACTGATATAAATATACGTAAACAAAGGAGGACACTTTATGAAGGAGATTATTAACTTTCAAAATCCAAATGAGCATAAAAATAAAAAAATAAATAAAAAGAAATTGATAATTTTAATTTCTATAATAATAGTTATTTTAGCAATTATTATTACATCAATTGTATATGTATATAATAAGCCATTTAGAAAGTTTTTAGATAGATACCTATTTAGAAAAAATATAACAGAGGAAAAACTTATATCAATACAACTTGACTATGACTCAAATGTAAATGTTATTGCATACAATAAATATATTTGTGTATTGGCAGAAAATACATTAAAGCAATATCATACATCTGGTGAATTGGTTAATGAAATAAAGCTAGAAGTTAGTAACCCAGTGTACTACGCAAATGATAAATACTTAGCAATTAGCGAAAAAGGTAGTTCAAAAATATACATAATTTTAGATACAAAAATTGCATGGCAAAAAGAACTTGATGGAAATGTAAGTAAAATTGATATAAATAAAGATGGATATGTTGCAGTAACTCTAACAGGAACAACTCATAAATCGGTAATTGTAACTTATGATGACAAGGGCAATGAATTATTTAAAACATACTTAGCAAGTACTAATGCATTAGATGCAACGGTATCTCCTGATGATAAATATTTAGCCTTTGCTGAAATAAATACATCAGGAACTATTATACAATCTACTATAAAAATTATATCTATAGAAAAAGCAAAAGATAAAGAAGCAGACTATATAATATATAAATATGATGCTCCAGCAAATAGTCTAATTACTAATATTGAGTATCAATCAAAAGATAAACTATTATGTTTTTATGATGATTCAATACACATGATTTCAAATAATCAAGATGAAACTATTTTAGATTTACAAGAAAAGAATTTAAAAATAAATGCAGCAGATATAAAACTAAAAGGTGCAATTTATAGAGCAATTGAGAAACAGTCAGGATTATTTAAAGCAGACACAGTAGTTGAAATAACAAATACAGATAATAGAAAAAAAGTGGAATACACAGTTGAAGGAGTAGCTAAAAGTGTATACGCGTATGGAAATATTATAGCTATTAATTTAGGACAAGAAATAGAGTTTATTAATACAAGTGGTTGGCTTGTAAAAAATTATACATCTTCACAAGATATACAAGGTTTAGTACTTGGAAATGGTGTGGCAGGTATTGTATATCATGATAGAGTAGAATTAACTAATTTATAGGAGGAAGAAAAGTGTCAGTTATTATTGATTTAGTAATTATTGCAATACTTGCAATATGTATTATTGTTGGATATGTAAAGGGATTAACAGGATGTTTAATTAAAATTTTATCTTTTATATTATCACTTGTAATTGCTTTTACACTATTTATACCAGTATCTAATTTTATTATAAAAAATACAAATATAGATGATGATTTAGAAAAATGGGTTAGAAATATAATTGTATCATCTGATAATAAAGAACAAAAAAACGAAGAAATACCAGAGGCAATGACTGATTATATAAATAGTAAAGTAGAAGAAGTTGCAAATAATGCAAAAGAAAATATTGCAGATATAGCAGCAAAAGATGTTGCACAAACAATTGTAAAGGCCGGAACTTGGATTGCTTTATTTATAGCAGCAAGAATAGTATTAATACTATTAAAATTTATTACAAGTCTTATAGCAAAATTACCTGTTATAAAACAATTTGATAAATTAGGTGGAATTATATATGGAGCTTTAGAAGGATTAATTATTGTATATTTTGCATTAGCTGTAATATCTTTCATAACACCTGTAACAAAAGGTAATTTGCAACAAGATATAAATAAATCATATATAGGTGGATTTATGTATCAAAATAATTTATTATTGAAGATTATATTTTAATACAAATTATAAAAAAGGGCTTCAAAACTTGCAGTTCACATAAAAATATGATATGATTAGAGCATCATAAAGTTATAATGCTACTTATACTTTAGGAAATAGTGTTTAAAAACAATTTTCTGGAGGGGTAGCATAACCTCCAGGGTGTATTGCTTAGGAGGTTATGGCATGATAGGATTCGCAGATTACACGAAAAAGGCAGAGGGTATAATGATTACATCTCTGGATGACAAGCGGTTGGTAAAAATCGACCCACAGGAGCCTGGTTTCTTTGATGCAGTTCTTGGCTTCGAATCAACAGGTGAAGACGTTAATAAGTTTATTGAAGCTGTTGCTGAAGTAAAGGAAGCTTCGCTTAAACCTTTCTACAGGGCAATTTATGACCCAACTGAGGTGGGCGACCATAGGGTTGGCTTTCAGAGAGGTAAGGAACCAGCTGTAGGATATTCCTACAATTGGTGGGTCGATACAGCATCAATGATGTCTTCAGTTGAAGGAAGACTGTGGCAACTTGCAACTGAGTATCAGTACTATGCTTTCTTAGTATGGCTGATTAATCAGTCCGAAAATTTTGAATTGATACTGCAACTGGTGGTATTTAGCTCAAGAAATTTGGGACATTACTATGATTCTGAAAACTCAACAAAGGGTGAATATGTTGAACTTACAGGATCAAGATGTGTTAATGGGGTTTATGATTTGGCGAATACAACTAAAATCTTAAAATGCTCGAAAGGAGAAACTGAAGGCTTTTACTTGGCTGGAGGTGACCTCTCTTATGATGGTAATGTTTGTCCTCTCGCTTGCCTTGAGCGTATTACTGGTGTAGATGATGTCAACTACAATAGTGTAGGCTTGCTTGTGCTTTAAGTAGCACTGCAAATTGAAAAAGAATCCAAAAAGTATAGGACCTGCTGTGCAGGTCCTATGTTCATGTATATAGAGTATAGAAGAAATACAAATGAATAATGGATTTGAATTTACAAATAGATTAATATGTTTGACAAATCTACAATTTTAAATTATATTTTAATAGTAAATTATTGATATTTAAATAAGATTTTGATATACTCATATGTAACAAAAAAACTTTTTAGGAGTGTAGAAAACGTGAAAACAAAAAATAAATCGAATGAAAAAATAAAAAGAAGAAATGGAAGAAAAATATTATTAATTATTTTAATAATTTTAGCTATTGCAATTGGATTTTTTGCGTATAGAGTTCAAAAAAATGGTGGAGGTATTGGAGGAGTTATTGCTACAACATTAGGACATGACGAAAATACAGTTAACAAACTTCCAAAAATGTATTGTTTATTACTTGGAAAGAGCCAGAACTTAACAGATACACTAATTTTGGCATCATATGATCCAAAGACACAAGAAGCTGCAATGCTATCAATTCCAAGAGATACATTTATAGGTGAAAGTAAAAGTTCTGCATCATCTTGGGATAAAATAAATGCCGTATATCAAATAAGCCCAGAAAAAGTGCTAGAACATGTAAGAAACCTAACAGGAATAGATGTACAATATTATGTTATGGTAGATACAGATGCCTTAAAAGTATTAGTAGATGAAATAGGCGGAGTAACATTTAATGTTCCAATAGACATGAAATATGATGATAGAAAACAAAACTTACATATTAATCTTAAAGCAGGAGAACAACTTTTAGATGGAAACAAAGCTGAGCAAGTAGTAAGATTTAGACATAACAACAATGGAACCACCTATCCTTATGAATATGGTATAGAAGATATAGGAAGAATGAGAACACAAAGAGAGTTTTTAAAAGCACTTGCAAAACAGACATTAGTTCCTGCAAACTTAACTAAAATACCAGGATTTATTGATATAGCAAAAAAATATGTAAGTACAAATTTAGATTTTGATGCAGTTAAAGACTATGTACCATATGCAGTTAACTTTAATATGGACAAGCTTAAAACTGATAAATTACCAGGTGTAGCAGAAGTGGCAAATGGAGTATGGATTTATTCTGTTTATGAAGACGAAGCTAAAAAGGTAATTAACAATTTATTCTATACAAGAAGTGAAGAACAAGAAAATGGTGAAAATACTGACGATACAAACAGTACAGATAAAAATGAGATCACAAATACTTCTACTGAAAACTCAAATTCAGAAGAAGAAAAAACAACTGTAACTAAAAAGAATGAGCTTTCAGACGAAGAAAAAGCAAAAATAAAGATAGAAATATTGAATGGAAGCGGAAACAGCAATAATCTAAAAGAAATGAAAGCTGAACTTAAAGCAGCAGGATATACAGTTAGTAAAGAAGGAAAAACAACTACAACTTCAAATACAGTTGTAATAGAAAGAAAAGCTATTGAAGACTCTGTAAAAAAAGATATCTTACAAATTACAGATTTAAATGAAACACTTGAAGGAGAAGAAAGCGGAGATATTACTATTACAATTATTATAGGTACAGATTATATTTCTTAGAATTTTAATCATAAAAGAAAAAGTATGATTTAAATATCATACTTTTTCTAAAACTTTTTTCAATTAATTTAATTCTTATTATAAATAATCACTTATTTGAGTAAATTTTAATTTTCCTCTTCCTTTATGAGAAGAACGTTCCTTACTTGAACTTTTGGATTTTATCCTTTTATTAGAACTATTTCTATTGTTTGGCTTTTTCTTAGAAAAGTGTTTTAACAATTTGAAAACTGCATATAAAATAAGGAATAATAAGAGTATACGAAATATTGTAATTTCAAAATCTGAAGGATATACTGAACTACCAGCTAAAAGATCAGATGTAATTTCTTCACCGTCAATATTATATGTTATTTTACCTATAACAGTATTTTCTGCAAGAGGTGCTTTTAAACTTTCGTTTATTTCAATAGTTGGCTCTAGTTTAGACAAATCAGTATCATTTTTTGTAAATACCTCAATTTTATCTTTAACAACCACATTTAAATTCTTTGATGATTTTGATCCGTTTTCAATTTCTACTTGTTTTACAACAGCTTTTTCATCTTGAATTGTAATATATTCATAATTATCAAATCCATAGTTAAATAATGTTTTACAATCTGAGTATCTTTTGCTTATAGAATTGCTATTTAAAATTACTGCAATTAATTCTTTATCATCTTTTTTTGCAGTAGAAACTATACAATACCCAGAAGCATCTGTATAACCAGTTTTTAGACCAGTAGCATACTCATAATAGTTTTTATTTAATACATCATCATTAATAAGTCCATTTGTAGCATTAAATATTCTATCAGTTTTATCATATTTATTAGTTGTAGGAAGTGTATATTGTTTTACCATTGCAATTCTTTTAATATCCGGAAACTTTAAAGCATATTTACCAATTAAAGCTAAATCATATGCTGTTGAGTAATGATTTTTATTTTGAATACCGTTAGGATTAACAAAATTAGTATTTAGACATCCAAGACTTTTAGCCTTTTCGTTCATCAATTTACTAAATTTCTCAACAGAGCCAGATATATGTTCTGCTAGCACTATTGCTGCATCATTTGCAGAAGGAATTAATAGTACATTTAGTAATTGTTCTATTGTTAGTTCTTCATCTTCTTTTAAACTTGCATGAGAATATCCAACAGGTATAGAGTATATTGCATTATGACTAACTATAGCGGTATCTGTTAATTTACAATTTTCTAGTGTTAAAATAGCTGTCATTAATTTTGTAGTACTTGCCGGATACATTTTCTCATAAGCATTTTTAGCATAAATAATTTTACCTGTTTTGGCATCCATCAACAAGCAGGAAGACGAATTTGTAGTTATATCATTTATATTTATATCTTTTTGAGAATTGTTACCATCAACTGCAAATACAGGATGTATAAAACCAAAAAGAGTAATTATTATTAAAAATAGTATTAATAAAGTATGTTTTAAATTGTGTGAACTCATTATATTATCTCCTTAAAAAACTCATTTATTAATATATATTATTTTAAACAAAATTTCAATACAAAAATCGCTATTTTCTAAGGAGGAATATAATTTTATGGAATTTATAAAAAAATTTAATAATACACAAAAAGTCATCTTAATAATTTTAATTGCACTTATATGTGGTATTATTGCGTATGCAGTAATGTCAAATAACAGTGAATATGAAGAACAAGATATTTTAGAGCAAAATATTATAGAAAACAAAATAGAAAATAAAATAGAAGATAATATTGAAAATGAAAAAAGGAAAATAGTAATACACATAACAGGACAGGTAAAAAATCCAGGACTTGTCTATTTAGATGAAGGAGCAAGAATTGCAGATGCCATAAAGGAAGCTGGAGGAAGTACCAAAGATGCTGCACTAGATAAGGTAAATTTAGCATATGTTTTAGAGGATGGACAAAAAATATACATTCCAAATAAAAATGAAAAAATCTCTGAAATTCAGTATATTATTACAGACAGTGGAGAAAATGTATTAAAAGACACAGGAAAAGAAAAAGGAGGAATAAAAAAAGTGAATATAAATAGTGCAAATCAAGAAGAGTTGGAAACCTTACCAGGAGTTGGACCAGCACTTGCAGTTAGAATTATTGAATACAGAAATTCAAATGGAAAATTTGAAAAAGTAGAAGAGGTTCAAAATGTAAAAGGAATTGGAGACTCAAAATTTACTAATATAAAAGAACATATTTGTATTTAATAAAAAATATTGACATTCCCTGTCATTTTTTATATTATATGAAAAGTTGAAAGGGGGATAAAAATGAAAACATTATTAAAAAATGCTATGATTTTTACAAACGGAAAATTTACAAAAAGTGATTTAGAAATTACAAATGATATTATTACTAATATATCTTCAGACATCGAATCAAAAGATTTCGATGCAGTTTATGATTTAAATAATATGTATTTATTACCAGGTTTAATTGATGTTCATACACATCTAAGAGAACCTGGTTTTATTTATAAGGAAACTATTTTAACAGGAAGCATGGCTGGAGCAAAAGGTGGATATACAAGTATATGTGCAATGCCAAATCTAAATCCTACTCCAGATAGTTTAGAAAATTTAAAGCCAGAATTAGAAGCTATAAAGAAAGATGCAAAAATACATGTATATCCATATGGAACAATTACAGAAGGCGAAAAAGGCGAAAAATTAGCTAATTTAAAAGAACTTGCAGATTATGTAATAGCATTTTCAGATGATGGACATGGGGTTCAAAGTGAAGAAATGATGTTAGAAGCAATGAAACAAGCAAAAGAGCTAGATAAAATGATAGTGGCACATTGTGAAGAAAATTCACTATTAAATGGTGGATATATACATGATGGAGAATATGCAAAAAAGCATGGACATAAAGGAATATGTTCTGAAAGTGAATGGGTTCCAATAAAAAGAGATATAGAACTTGCAAGAAAAACTGGATGCCATTACCATGTTTGTCATATATCTACAAAAGAAAGTGTCCAATTAATTCGTAAGGCAAAACAAGAAGGAGTAAATATAACATGTGAAACAGGACCGCATTATCTAACATTAAATGATATGCGATTACAAGAGGATGGAAGATTTAAAATGAATCCACCAATTCGTTCAGAAGAAGACAGATTAGCATTAATAGAAGGAATTAAAGATGGAACAATAGATATGATAATAACTGACCATGCACCACATTCTAAAGAAGAAAAAAGCAAAGGCCTTGCAGGAAGCAGTATGGGAGTTGTTGGATTAGAAGTAGCTTTTCCAGTGCTATATACAAATCTTGTGAAAAAGGGAATAATAACAATGGAAAAATTACTAGAATTAATGAACACAAATCCAAGAAAAATATTTAAAATTGGAACAGAAATAAAGTTAGGTGAAAAGGCTGATTTAACAGTATATGACTTAAATGAAAATTACAATATAGATTCAAGTAAATTTGTATCTATGGGAAAAGCAACTCCATTTGATGGAGATAATGTTTATGGTAAATGTAAAATGACAATATGTGATGGTAATATCGTTTTTAATGAACTAAATTAAATACATATACAAATAGAAAGGACTTATCATGGAGAGAAAGAGTAAATATAAAATTTTAGAAAATGAAAAAATTGCAAAAGATATTTTTAAAATGGTACTAGAAGGTAATACAGAATATATTACAAAGCCAGGACAATTTATAAATATTGAAATTGAGGGATTATATCTAAGACGTCCAATTTCTGTATGTGATTATGATGATAAAACTGTTACAATAATTTATAAAGTTGTAGGTCAAGGAACAGAAATAATGTCAAAAATGAATATTGGTGATGAACTAGATATATTAACAGGACTTGGAAATGGATTTGACTTAAATTGCGAAGGAAAAACACCACTAATTATTGGAGGTGGAGTTGGAACACCACCTATGTACAGACTATGCAAAGAACTTAAGAAAAATGGAATAACACCAATTGTTATATTAGGATTTGGCTCAAAGGATGATATTTTTTATGAAGAGGAATTTAAAAATCTAGGAGTAGATGTATATGTTTCTACAGTAAATGGAAGTTACGGAACAAAAGGATTTGTAACAGATATTATGAAAAATCTAGATTATACATATTTTTATGCATGTGGTCCAATGCCAATGCTAAAAGCAGTATGCGAAGAGTCAAAAAATATTAAAGGACAAGTAAGTTTAGAGGAACGTATGGGATGCGGATTTGGAGCATGTATGGGTTGTACAATAGAAACAAAAGTTGGTTATAAAAGAGTTTGCAAAGAAGGACCAGTGTTTAAAAGGGAGGATTTAATATGGAAAGAATAGTTAAAGATTTAAGTGTAAACTTAAGTGGTATAAAACTTGATAATCCAATAATTCCTTCAAGTGGAACTTTTGGTTTTGGATATGAGTTTGCAGATTTTTATGATATTAATATTTTAGGGTCAATTTCTTTTAAAGGAACAACTAAAAATCCGAGATATGGCAATCCTTTACCACGTATAGCAGAGTGCAGTTCTGGATTAATAAATGCAATTGGACTTCAAAATCCAGGTATAGATAAAGTTATATCTGAAGAATTACCTAAACTTAGAAAATGTTTTAAAAAGCCTATAGTAGCAAATATTAGTGGGTTTTCTAAAGATGAATATGTGGAATGTTGTGAAAAAATAGATAAAGAAGAACAAGTTGAGATTATAGAATTAAATGTCAGCTGTCCAAATGTACATAATGGTGGAGCTGCTTTTGGAACAAATCCAGAAGTTGCAAAAGAGATTACAAAGGCAGTAAAAGCAGTAACTACAAAACCTGTATATGTTAAATTAACACCAAATGTTACCAATATAGTTGAAATTGCAAAAGCAGTACAAGAAGGCGGAGCAGATGGATTGGTATTAATAAATACATTACTTGGTATGAGGATTAATTTAAAAAACAAAAAGCCTATAATTGCAAATAAGATGGGTGGATTTTCTGGACCTGCAATATTTCCAGTAGCTTTAAGGATAGTATATCAAGTATATGAGGCAGTAAATATTCCAATAATAGGTGTTGGAGGAATCGAAAAAGCAGAGGATGTAATTGAAATGATGCTTGCAGGAGCAACTGCAGTAGAGGTTGGATCAGCTAATTTAAAAAATCCATATGTTTGTAAGGAAATAATTGAAGATTTACCAAAAGTAATGGAAAAATACGGAATAGATAATTTAGAAGATATAATAGGAAAAGCTCATTTAAGTTAATTTGGTTTATAGATTAATCCATAAAAATCTAAATATATAAAAGGAAGTTTTGTAAAATGGGAAAAGCAGTTATTATAGCTTGTGATTTTAAAAACAAAGCTGATACTTTAAAGTTTTTAGATAAATTTAAAGATGAAAAGTTGTTTTTAAAAATTGGTATGGAACTTTTTTATAGTGAAGGTCCAGACATAGTTAGAGAAATAAAGAAAAGGGGACACAAAATATTTTTAGACTTAAAGCTTCATGATATTCCAAATACAGTAGAAAAAGCAATGAAGTCACTTGCAAATTTGGATGTTGATATGACAAATGTACATGCAGCAGGAACAAAAGATATGATGTTAGCAGGATTAAGAGGACTTACAAAAGATGATGGAACAAGACCACTACTTATTGCAGTTACTCAATTAACATCTACTAGTCAAGAAAGAATGGAACAAGAGTTATTAATAAAAGAACCTATAGAAGATGTTGTAATGCATTATGCTGAAAATACAAAAGAAGCGGGACTTGATGGAGTGGTTTGTTCACCACTTGAAGTACAAGCTGTTAAGGCAAAATGTGGAAAAGACTTCATAACTGTAACACCTGGAATAAGATTTGCTGCAAAAGATGCCGGAGATCAGGTAAGAATTACAACTCCTGCAAAGGCAAAAGAACTAGGCTCTGATTATATTGTAGTTGGAAGACCAATTACTCAAGCAGAAAATCCAGTTGAAGCATATAAAATATGTGTTAAAGACTTTGTTGGATAGAATATTAAATATAAAGATAAATGAAAGGATGAAATTATTATGGAAAATTTAGAAACAAAAATTGCAAAGGATTTATTATCAATTGAGGCTATATTTTTAAAGCCAGATGACCCTTTTACATGGGCTAGTGGAATAAAGAGCCCAATATATTGTGATAACAGACTAACATTAACATCACCTATGGTTAGAGATGACGTAGAAGAAGGATTAGCAACTGTAATTAAAGATAATTTTGCAGGTGCAGAAGTATTAATGGGAACAAGCACAGCAGGTATTGCACATGCTGCAATCACTGCAGATATATTAGGATTACCTATGGGATATGTTAGAGGAAGCAGTAAAGACCATGGAAGAAAAAATCAAATTGAAGGTAGATTAATAAAAGGACAAAAGGTTGTTGTTGTTGAAGATTTAATATCTACAGGTGGAAGTGTTATTGAAGTTGTAAATGTACTAAGAGAAGCAGGAGCAATAGTTTTAGGAATTGTTAGTATATTTACATACAATATGGAGAAAAGCAAAAAGGCATTAGAAGAAGCAAATGTTAAAAATATAAGCTTGTCTAATTTTGATGTAATGGTTGAAGTAGCAGCAGAAGAAGGATACATTAAACAAGAAGACAAAGAAAAATTAATTAAATTTAGAAATAATCCAAGTGATGAAAGTTGGATAAAATAAAACTTATTTACAAGGTGGGCTATAAGATATTAGCCTACCTTTATATTAAATTAAGAAGGGATTAATATATGAGAAGTTTAATAGGTATTGAAGATTTTTCTAGAAATGAAATTGATGAATTAATTAATGTTTCAAAAGATATAATGTCTAATAGAGGTAAATATAGTAAAATGTGTGATGGAAAAATTTTGGCAACGTTGTTTTTCGAGCCTAGTACAAGGACTAGACTTAGTTTTGAGTCAGCAATGCTTAGCCTAGGAGGAAATGTTTTAGGTTTTTCATCAGCAGATAATACTTCTACTGCAAAGGGCGAATCTCTTGCAGATACAATAAAAATTGTTAGTAGTTATTCTGATATTATAGCAATGAGACATCCAAAAGAAGGAGCTCCATTAGTTGCACAAATGAACTCAAATGTGCCAATAATAAATGCAGGTGATGGAGGACATAATCATCCAACTCAAACTCTTTTAGATTTATTAACAATTAGTAAAGAAAAAGGACGCCTTAATAATCTAACGGTAGGGCTTTGCGGAGACCTAAAATATGGGCGTACAGTACATTCACTAGTTGCAGCATTGTCATTATATGAAAATATAAAATTTGTATTAATAGCACCTGATGAACTAAAAATGCCAGAATATGTTACAAAAGGAATAATAGAAAAAAATAAAATTGAATATGTAGAGACAAATGATTTAGAATCTAGTATACCTATGTTAGACATATTGTATATGACACGAATTCAAAAGGAACGTTTTTCAGATATTAATGTTTATGAAAAACTTAAAGATGTATATATTTTAGATAAGGAAAAGCTAAAAAAAGCTAAATCGGATTTATCTATAATGCATCCACTACCTAGAGTAAATGAAATATCTACTGATGTTGATGGTGATCCAAGAGCATGCTATTTTAGACAAGCTGAAAATGGCAGATATATGCGTATGGCAATAATTCTAAAATTACTTGGAATGCTTGACAAAAATGGAGAAGAAGACATGAGTAATAACGATAATACTGAAATATTAAGTGATGTGAAATGTCAAAACCATAGATGTATAACATCTACGGAAAGAAATTTAAAGCCATTATTTACAAAAAAGGATAATAACAAGTATAAATGCAAATATTGCGATTGTGATTTGGATTAAAATTTAGGAATATTTTTGCAAAAATGGAATAAAATATTGGTAAATGGATAAAAATTTTATCTATATATTGACAAATGGCGCTAGAAGATGTATACTAACAAAGTAGCTAGAAAATTTAGTGCTACATCAATATATCGCGGGGTGGAGCAGTTGGCAGCTCGTTGGGCTCATAACCCAAAGGTCGCAAGTTCGAGTCTTGCCCCCGCAACCAAATAAAATAAAAGGTTCTAGGAATTAACTAGAACCTTTTTATATGTTTTAGCGTAAAATTTAAACAAAAATAATTATATTGAAAAAATATAAAAGAAGATATAATATTATAATAAAAAATAAATAATAATAAGAGGTAAAAAATGATAGATGATTTATATTTTGAAGAAGAGTTAAAAAGAAGAAAGAAAAAAGAAGTAGAGAATAGATTAAATAGTCTTAATATATTTTTTAAATGCGGTAATTCTATGAGCGAAATAACCAAAAGTGTATTGCAACAATTTGATTATGTATTAGATGAGTATTTCTTTTCAAAGTACGGAAAAGAAACAGAATATGATGAAATTGATAAAATGACACAAGAATTTATGAATCAATTTACAGATAACAATTTAGAAGAAATGTTTGAAAAAATGAATTTTACTGAAGAAGAAATGGATTATATGAAATTGGTTCAAATATCTAGAACATGGGGTGGAATGAAAGATTATAATATTAATGCAAAATATGCATTAGTAGATATATTAATAAAAAGAAAGATAATTGAGAATTTTGGAGAAGAATCCATTCCTATATTTAATAATCTTTTACAATTAGACATGTTTAATGAAAGTAGATTTTCATCTATGAAAAAACATTTTATGCAATTACTTAGTGATAATCCATATGGACAAAATATACATGAAAAATTAGAAAAATGTATAGATAAAGAATCTACGTATTGGTTTAATCAAATGATAAATTGTGGAGGGTACGCTTTAAAAGTTGATAGGTGGATTGAGCCTACGAGAAAAAATGATGCAGGACAAGCCGTTTCGACTATATTGAACCAATATAACTTTGTAAGATTATTAGGAGATACAAGATTAGAGGAAGACGAATACATGGTCATATATAGAACGAGAAAAGGTGAAAATACGGGACATCACTTCATTCGTATAGATGAAGATGGAGTAATTAGAGAAAAGGATGGAAGCAATAATCCTCAATTATTTAGCGAATGGAGTATGAAGTCAAAAGAAAAAAATGAATGTGTTGACTATATATTTGCTGTAAAGAAGGAACACAAAATGTTTGGATATGAAAGTAGTGATGTAAACTATAATGGGAAAAATTTTGAAGAGAGTACTGAGGAAGCAATAAGGAATAAACAAAATCAATTTTTATATCATTGTCAGAAATTTTTCCTAAAAAAATCAGAACAAGATCAGATATATGTTGCAATGGAAACTGGCAGAATTGTTGCAGAGGTACTAGTTGATGGAGATGAATGTATAGTGGATGTAAATCCGGAAAACGAAGGCTTTGTTGAAAATTACATGGGAAAGGTAAAACCCATAATTGAAAATGGAAAGCTGATTAACTATGCAGAGTTTCAAAAGAATAGACAAAGCAAAATAAAGGAAAATATAGAGAGGTAGATAAAAATTTATCTCAATAGCAAAAAAATAAAAGCACCCGCTAAACTCTAGCAGGTGCTTTTTCTATATTTTTTTATTAAAATAGATAGTTACAACTTGGTAAAATTTATAACCAACTTAAAGAGCTTTTTTTATTTCACCACAAGCAATTTTGGTACCAGAATTACCACTAGGTTGAGTTGTAAGATCATCAGGCATATCATGGATGATTATAACTTTTCCAATGATATCTTTTACTTTAAATTTATTAAGAAAAACACTCATATAACTGTATCCATTGTTCTCAATTAATGGCGGCAAATCCCCAGCATGATATGGATGAGGACAATTTTTAGGATTATAATGAGCTTTTGCATTAGCAAATTCATCATTCGAAATTCCTGTACAAGAAGTTCCGATTATGTATATGGAATCCAAAAAATCTTCCTTTACAATGGTCTTTAGATTGTGGTAATCCATTAACTTTGGCAGTTAATATTACGCCATCTTTTACTTCCTTAAAAGTAACAATTCCATTTATTTCTGGAAATTTCTTTCCTCCTTTTATATGCGCTTTAGCAGTATTAAAAACGTTTAAAAACATATTTATTTCACCTCTAAATTAAGCTCTATATTAGTATATGCAAAAAATGCAAGGAATGAGATTGAAAGAGAGAAATAAAAGGTATTTAAAGGATAAAATAATATAGATATAAACAAAATACTATCGCATTCGGGATAGAGACATTGATAAATACCACCGAATACAGTATAATTGCATAGAAGTAATAAGGTTGAAAAATAATAAAGATAAATTTGCATGAAAAATTTTTGCCTTACGCAGACGAGCGAAGGCAAGAAAGGAATGAGACTAAGTATGGAATATATAACTAATGGGGACGCAGTTCAAAAATGAAATATCAGCGAAAGAAGAATAAGGAAATTATTAACAAAAGGAAGAGCAGCAAGCTTAATAATGAAATTAGATTTAATGAAGAATGGATATAATCCTACAATTATAAAAAATAGATTAGATTATTACGAAGCTCTGGATAAAGCACATAATGTAAGAAATTATAAAGATTTTGTTAGGCTAATTAATAAATTGAACTGTTAAATAAATATTTAGAATTATTATAAAGATTTAAGGAGATTAACATGGTAAAAGAAATAGTGAAAGATGTAATGTTTTTATCACAAAAGGCAGAAAAAGCAACAGAGAAAGATAAATATATAGCAAATGATTTATTAGATACATTAAAAGCTAATAAAGATAGATGCGTAGGACTGGCTGCCAACATGATAGGATATAACAAAGCAATAATTTGTGTATCAGGAGGATTATATGATTTTGTAATGATAAATCCTATTATTACAAATAAAAGAGGAGAGTATGAAACAGAAGAGGGGTGCTTGTCTTTAATTGGAGAAAGAAAATGTAAAAGATATAAAGAAATAGAAGTAGATTATTTAGATATAAATTTTAATAAGCAACATGGAAAATATACAGGTTTTGTTGCTGAAATAATACAACATGAGATTGACCATACAAATGGGATAATAATATAATTATAAAGGAAGTTATATATGGTTATTACTTAAACAATGAGAGACAGAAATTGATTGGTAGTATTTGCAATTTTTGTGGTAACAATGAAATAATATACCTAAAAATGTGAAGCTCATAACCCGTTGAGGTGTGTTTAAAATGGAAAAATCTTTAGATAATAAAACCTTACAGTAACAACAAGTTTAAAGAATTATTAATGAATAAAAATTAATATAAATTTTTAAAAGTGGGGACAATTTGGGGACAGTCCCTACATTTTTATGCAATAAATAGCATATTTTAGCATTGCTAATTTATATTAAACTTAGAAAATCAAAAAAAGTAATTTTTAAGAAATTTTGAAAAGAGTTTTTATACGAGCATTTTCTCTAAAACTTTACCTGCTTCTTTATTATGTGATTGTACTGGATGTACATAGAAGTTTAAGGTAGTAGTTATTTGAGCATGCCCTAATCTTGATGCTACAACAGCCACATCTACATTTTTTGATATAAGCAAAGTAGCATTTGTGTGCCTAAGACCATGGAAAGTAATTTTTGGTAAATTATTCTTTTCAATAAAAGAACGAAACCAATCTGTAACTGTATCAGGATGCATAGGATTACCATTCCAAGTAACAAATAGTCTATTTGAATTATTCCATAAATTGCCACATTTTTCTTTTTCAGCTTCATACCAAGTTTTGTATTTGTTAAGCATATTAATAACAATATCAGGAATTCCGACTTTTCTAATTGAACTATGTGTCTTTGGGTCTTTTACGAAAATACCTTTTTCAGAAGTATATTGACTTGCCTTAGTAATATTCACAAAACCTTCTTTAAAATCGATATCTGACCATTCTAAGCCTAATACTTCGCCTCTACGCATACCAGTAAACAATGTTAAAATAACAATAGTTTGAAATTTAATTTCTTCATTTTCTAATGCTTCTAATAGTTTTTTACATTGTATATCATCATAGTATTTAATTTGAGGTCTTTCGTGTTTAGGTGGCTTAACTCTGTCAGCTGGATTATAAGGTAGTATTTGCCAATATACTGCATTTTGTAGCATAGCATGTAGTAAACGGTGATGCTCTAATATTGTTTTAGAAGATAAACCTTTCATTACAGTTTTTCCATTGTGATTTTTACATCTTTTTAGTTGATGATCTTTGGAAAGATAATCGTAAAAACTCATAATGTGGGTTGGCTTAATATTAGATAATTTGAAATGACCAAAGTAGGGAATAATTCGTGTGTTTAACATTCCTTTATATCTTTCATAAGTTTTTGGAGCCAATTCTTTTGAACCGTAATTTTTAGACCATAAATCTGTAAATTCTTTAAAAGTCATTGAAGAGTTTTGTAAAACAATACCGTTTTCAATTTCATAAACAAAATTCACAAGTTCTCTATCTGCTTCACGTCTACTATTTGCTTTTATGCTCTTTGTGTACTTAATCCTATTTCCATAACTGTCAAAGCCATGTGATACAATTAATCTCCATGAGTGCTTGCCTCTCTTTTCAAGATACCCTGCCATTACTTTTTTCACCTCCTTTCAAGTATAACTATGGCAAGGATTTTATATATTTTTATAATATATCGTTTATATTGTAGAAAAAGTTATTAAAAGAAATATACTCATATTTAGAAATATCTAAACCAAGTAATTTATATATATTCAATAATACTACATCTTGCATAAAATAAGAATACCAAAATTGTTCATCATCTGTTAAAGCTTTGGATTTTTGATTAGTTTTATAGTGAATATAATGTATTCTGGCAGCTTTTATATTCTCAGAAATTGTATCAATTTCTTTTGATGTACAATTAAAAACTTCGTTAACATTATTAATCAAAGATAATACCATGCATTCATAATATGGATCATTTCTTTTAGGATTTTTATTCTTACTTAAGGTTAAAGAATTAATAAAATCGTAGTTTCTAGAATAGTATTCTAGCATAGTTGTAGCATTAATAAATCTAGTTAAATTAGGAATTTTATATTGAGTAACATTATAATATAACTCAATTAGGGGATATAATTGATTGTATTGTTTTATAAAGTTATTATAAACTGTTTCAATATTATCAATATTATTTATTTTTAAGCATCTATGAGAAAGCATTTCTTCTAAACTAGGATTTTCTAAAAAATCATCATTATCATTACAATCAAATAGTTCTACAGCATTATCATTTATATAAATTGTTTGCTTTTTTACATATATAGGTTGTTTTAATATTATCATTAAAAAATTTCTGAATGTATATATATTTTCAAGAGCTTTTTTTATACTTACATTTTTAGAATGTTCAAATTCCACATGAGACATTCTATTAATTGTTAATGAATTTCGATCTTCTTTTGTACTACAGTAAAACATAATATTCATAGAATAAAAAGGTGTATTTATTTTATAATTACAAGTATTTGAATCATAATCGATTTCTCGTAAGCCTGACATTATTCGGTTTAATTCGGAAAACAAATCTAAATTTTTATAAGAAGCCGAATACTTCGAAATATTATGTAATGATGTTTTAGATATATTTTTATCTATTATTAATCTATCAACAATAAAGTTGGATGTGGCATTTTCAATTGTATTTTTTTTGCAATTCATACTACTCTCATGTCCTGCATGAATACAATTTATAAAGAAAATTTTTTGGCTATTAAATAAAAATCTTCCTGAGATAATATCATAGTTTTTATTTGTTTTTCTCCATTCATTAATATCCTTTGTCATATTTATTTTTAATATTAATCTATTGTTATCTGTATTCAAAATAGCATCATAAGTTTTTTTATTAATAGTAACTTTAATAGATAAATTGTTAAAGTCTTGCCATCTTCTAAATTTTAATTCCATGCAAATTACTCCTATAATAAAGATTATTTATTTTTTTCTAGTTTCTTCTATCCAATTTTTAAAATCTTCTTCTGTTTTTAATCCCTTTTTTATATCTTTTTTAAATTCATTAGCTTTATTTTTCCATTTTTCATATTTTTCTAAATATATGGGAATGTCGGGATTTCTATTTGCCAACATTTTTTTTGCAGATAATGTTTTTCTGTATAGTGAATTTATTTCATCTTTTTTTAACTTTTCATTATAAGTAATCATTGCACCAATTTCTTGGCATGTTTTGCTATGTTCATATATGTTGTTACAATATAAAGTATTCTTTTTTGAAGAAGGAATAAAGTAATTACCACAATTTTTACAAATATATATTGGTGTATTATTTTTTATTAATTCTAGAATACTTATAAAACAAGCAGCTTCAATTATATGACAATTAAAACAAAGAGATATAAAAAGTTCATCATTATATTCTGTAGGATAATTTTTTATATATTCTGAAATTGCCTTGGCTTTTTCTTCAAAATTACCTTTATTAGGACGTAAATTCATATTTAGATATTTCATTAGTTCAACATCATATGCAAGAGATATATATGAATTTAATACTATAGACATATCTGAATAATTAGTAAAATCTGCCTGCTTGTATATAAAAAATCTTTCTGCAATGGAGAGAGTTTCTAAATACTCTAAATTCAATAAGTTATTTATAAAATTGATAATTGTTTTAAATTGAGTTTGATAGTCTATTAGAAATTCTTTTCTTTCTTCATAATTATTTTTACAAACTAAAATAAAGTCTTTTTCAGTTAAAAAAATATTTTTTTTATCGTTAGTAATATTTAAATTTGTATATTCATTAAAGAGGTTACCAATATCCTTATCACCATTGTTAAAGACTAAAGCTGGTAATCCATAATTATATACAAATTCCACAAAAGAATTAAAATCTGTGAAATCATAGTTCAAAAATTTTAATAAAGTTGTTCCTAGTTTATTTTTTTCGTAAGTAAAATCAGATTTATATAATTTGCAAATACTATCAGAATAGGATGAAAGATACATAGTATATTCTTTTTTTGTTTTAAATTCATTTCTTTCTTTAAGTATTGTGTATGTATTAGTTGCTTTATTATATGTTGCATTTACAGTAGAAAAAGCATCTCTTGTAAAATATTCTGTGTTGTTTGTGGTTGACATTTTCATATAATAAATTCTGGATACAATATTAAATTTCATATAAACCTCCTTGTTAACAATTTAATTGTTATTAAAAATATTGTTAATTGATATCATAAAACACTAAAAATTATTGACTAATCATAAATTAACAATTAAAATACGAATTATGAGATTGTTAACAATATTATACATAGCTAATTTTAAATTGTCAATATAAAATTTAAAATTTAGCGATTTAAAAGTTAGGAGGTGAGCAATATGGCAACAGAGAGAATGCAAAGAACAACTCTAACTGCAAAAGAAGCAGCAGAATATTTAGGAATATCATATTGGCTAATAACTCAATTAGTTAGAAGAAAACAAATTCCTTGTTCTAGAGTTGGAAAGAGAATTTTATTTAGAAAAGAAGCTTTAGACATTTATTTAAGTAAAAAAGAAAATGATTCATTATTAGAATCTAATTAGAAAGAAGGGAGGTTATGGGACAAGTTGGATGGATAAAAATAAACACAGATATATTCTCTAATAGAAAAATTAAAATACTACTAAAAGAAAAGGACGGGGACACCTATTTTAGATTATGGATTCAAATTTTAACTATTGCTGGAGAATGTAACAGAAATGGTGGACTATATATTAGTGATAATGTACCATTTAAAATTGAAGACTTTACGAACATTATCGGAAAATCTTCCAAAACTTTTACGAAAGTTTTCAGAAAATTTATCGATTTAGGTATGCTAATTTATAAAGATAATACATACTTTGTGAAAAATTGGAACAAGTATCAAAGTATTGAAAAACTAAACAAAATTGCAAAATCAAATAAAGTAATTGAAGAATCTAAAAATGAAAAAAGTTTTTATAATTCTACACAAGAAAAGATAAGAAAAGAAGAGAATAGAAAGGAGACAAGAATAGATGAATCAAATTTTGAAACCCTCGGTTGATAAAAATGATTATATTGAGTGTGAATACTGTAAAAACAAATTATATAGAAAAACAATAGAATGGCAGTTATATGGTGACAAAAAAGTTTTAACACTAGATTATGAAAGATGTAATTGTAAAGAAGCCGAGGTTTATTGGAATGAATATGATCTTAAAAAGTTAAAGATGTTAGAAGAAGAAAGAAAACTAGAGTTAATGCAAGAATTTGCACAAAAAGTGGAAAAGATAATAAAAAATAGTAAGATGAGTAAAAGAAATTTAAATTATAAATTTGAAAACTTTGAAGTCAATTCAAATAACAAAAAAGTATATCAAAGTTTAAAAGAGTATAGTGAGAAATTAGTAAATTCAAAAGAAAGAAAAGGATTAATTTTGGTAGGAAATAATGGAGTTGGAAAAACACATTTAGCCTGTAGTATTGCAAATGAATTAATAAAAAATGGAATACCAATCATATATGGAACCTTAATTAATTTATTAGCAGAATTGAGAAATTCATATGATACAGATAATAATATTTCTGAAATGGAAATTATAAAATTATATGAAAAAGTTAATTTGTTGATTATAGATGATTTAGGAAAAGAAAAGCCAAGTGAATGGGGATTAGAAAAATTATTTACTATAATAAATAGCAGATATGAAAATAATTTACCAGTAATTATAACAACAAATTATAATCAAAATTCTTTAGCTGAAAGATTAAGTTTAAATGGCGAAATAGAAACAGCAAAATCCATTATTTCGAGATTATATGAGATGTGCTACTTAGTCAAAATTAATGATATAGATCATAGAATTAAAAAGAAAAAAGTTAGTAATTGCGCTAACAATTGCTAACTAAAAATGTTACTTTTTTAAATATTTTCTATAAAAATTATAATGTATTTTTGTAAAAAAGTAAATAAAAATTTATAAAAAAATTAGGACAAGTAGGTATAAAAATTTAAACTAAATTGTCCTAATTTTTTAAAAATAAAATAACAAAAATAGCTAAAAAAATATCTCTCGGAGAGCAAAAAGGGTATTAGGGCATTTTGCCCTAAACAGCGAAAAGGGTGTCAAAACACCACGCTGGCTAATAAAGGGCACTTAAAAATCCACTTTATTCGGAACAAATAAATTTGCTCATAATTTTCTGAAATTCGCTTTCGCTATTTCAGAAAATACAAAATTGATAAAATAAAAAATCAATATAGAAAATGGAGGTTAATTATGAGAGTAATTATGGATGAATTTGATAAAGTATTTTTATCTTATTGGAAAATACTGAATAAATTTAAAATATTAAATATTAAAACAAAAAATGGAAAAGAAATAACACACAAAGATTTGAGAAAAGCAATATATGTTATGAATAAAAAACATCCTACATGTAGATGGCAAAGTGAAAAAATTAAAAGTAAAAGATATTATATTTTATTTGAAGGATATCTTTGGTTATTATATGTATATTTTCAAACGGAAAAGAAACAAATAGATGCTGATATAGATTTTTTCAAAATGAGAATAGAAGTATATGAGGAGTTCTTAAAAGTAAATTCTAAACCATTATGGAATGAGGACATATGCTTTTTAGATTTAGAAAATTATTTCCATAGAAAGAAAGATACAATATATAGAGCAATGGTAAAAATGGCTCAAGAGAATTTAGGAAATAGTTTTACATATTATGAAAATGATAAATTATTTGTTTCAAAAGAAGGTATTGAATGGCTATGTAAAAATTGTTTTAAGCAAAAGTATTTGGAATTATTAGAAGAATACAAAATGGAATTAACAGAAAAATATATTGAAGCTGGATATATTTATGATGAATTTTTTGGAATGAATTAAAGGAGGTAATCAATTACGAAACATTATTTAAATCCAGATCAAAGAAGAAAAAGTATAAAAGTATGGGTTTCTGATGAAGAAAGGGCTTTAGTAGAAGCTAAAGCATATAATTATGGTTATAGGAGGCTTGCACCATATATTAGAGATGCTACAATTTACGAAAGAGTAACTAATTATAAAATAAAAGGGGAAGATAAAATTATTAATGGATATTGTGAAAGTAATAAAGAAGTTCAAAGTATGCTTAAAGATGTAAAACATATTTGTAAATTTGCTACACAAATTTCAGAAAGCAAACGACAAGAACTTTTAAACTTAACGAAAGCTATATATAAAATGCAAATTAAGATACGAGATTTAATTGCTAAAAAGCTTGATTTGGAAATGTGGCAAGAGATAAACCGTAATAAAAAAATATAATGGTAAGAAAAAAGAACTATACTTCAAGTAAATGTGTAGTTCTTTTCTATCTATTCAAAAAAATTTTCATCTAATAATGGAATGATATCAATGGCAGGTTCTTCATATGGATGTACTTCTCTCAATTTTGTTATAACTCTTTTTACTAATTTTATATCACATACTACTTCTAATTTTTCTTCTTCTAAAAATTCTAAATTATTCTTTTTACCAATATAAGGATTTGCTTCATCTGTTGGTTTGAAAGTACCTATACATTTTGTTGACATAGAACAATTAGTATAATTACCTATTATTCCAGCTCCAGCTTCACATATTGCATTTCTTACTTCTTCAACATTTTCAACTGGAATTGTTACAATTATTTTTACTCTATTAATATCTATATTCATTATAAGTTTCTCCTAATCTATTTCAATTTCTTCTAAATCATTAGGTACTATTATATTGCCATTAAATATACTTTGAGCTTCTTCTGTATATAATCTTTTTTATCTTCTAGATGTGAATCTTCTGCATGGTATAATATTAAATTTTTAATAGCTAATTGATTCATTGTTTTTGCGACACTTAATGCAGTTGAATGATGTTTTTTATAAGCATGAAATATGTTTTCTTCTTTATCTAAACAAAAAGCTTCATGCGTTACATAATCAGCACCTTTGATTTTATCATATAAGTCAGGATTTAATGTTTCATCTCCTAAAAATATAAACTTTTTATTATTTAGAAAACATTCAAAACCAAATTGTTTTGTGCCTTTTGCATTTATATCAAAAAAAGTGTATTCCATACCATTAATTTTCTACTTGTCTTCATCTTTTAATATTACAAATTCACAAATTTCATAAATTGCTTTCATTAATTTATCTGGAAGAATGTATTTAGAAACTTCTTTTATTGCTTCATAAACAACATCATTGCAATATATATTAATTTTTTCAGTTATCTCTCCATGCATTGCCATTCTACTGATTTTTTTAAAAATCCAAAACAAACCCAGAATATGATCAGTATGACTATGAGATATAAATATATTTTTTTATATCTTTTAATTGAATATTTATTTGTTTTAGTCTTTTTATAATTTCTATTTCGCCACCTGTATCAACTAAAAAATTACCATTTTCATTTTGTATTATAAAACAAGTATTATATAAATCTAGTGTTCCACCATTACCTGTTCCAAGCATTATTATTTTATCCATATTTATCACCTTTCAGTGCTTCTTAAAGAATCAAAATCATTTTAATATATTAACTATTTCAATTGGAGCAATTAATTTTTGTTTATTATTCATTACAGCAGTTTTTACATAACTACCTCTTAATTGTTCCTCCATATTGTTTACTATTTCATTATATTCAAACCATTTTACAGCTAAAATTTCTTCTTTATCAAATTTAATATCCTCATTTATTAATTTACAATTAAATGCAATCATAACAAATAAATCATCTTCCATAATTCTATTTGCAATATAACATATACCATTTAATTCAACATCACATCCAGTTTCTTCTTTTATTTCTCTAATTGCTCCTTGCTCTAAGCTTTCATTAAAGTCTAAATGCCCCGCTGGAAAGTTCCATTTTTCATAACATTTTTTCTTAGCTTCTTGTACTAATAAATACTTTCCATCTTTTTCAATGATTCCACCTACTATTACATTCATTATTATTTACCTCCACTCTATATAATCAATATTTATAATCCTTAAAAAAATATATTTTCTTCTAAGTCATCGGGATGTTTCAATTCCATATCTAAAAGTTCCCATGGAAATAAAGGATAAGTATATTCTATATTTAGTTCTTTACATTTTTCTTCACTAAATTTATTATTACCATTATAGCAATATGCTGAGTCTTCATAAATAGCCATATCTGAAAAATCTTTGCTACCATATTCTTTAGTTAAACAAACATATAATATTCTTGCATTTTTATATTTTTTCTTTATTTCATTTATACAAATTTCCGCACTGGTTCCTGTACTATGCATTGCTTCTACTACTAGAAAAACAGGAGATTCTTTTTCAATTTTTATCGAGTTAAGGGGGTTAAAAATCATTTCAATATTATTGCTACCATTTTTATATGCAATATGTTTAACTTGAAACGGTAAAAATTTTACTATATTTAATTTATTTGAAATATATACAGCTGGTATTGCACCACTTCTTAAAATAGGACATATATAATCTATTTTTATTTGATTTTGTTCAATAAATTTAGATAAGTTTTCGCATATTTTATATATATGTTTTTCAAAGACTTCATTACTCATTTTTTTATAGTTTCTATCCATTATTTATAAACTCCTTTAAATTTGATGAAATTATATCATAAAAAATTAGTTTTGTCTTCTATTTTAGCAGATTAATGTAAGATAATTTATTGTAAAAAAATGTCTTTTATGATAAAATACAGAAAAATAATTATAAAAAATGGGAGCCAATATTATGAAAGAATTAATGAAAGAGATAAAACAATTTAATGAAGAAAGAGATTGGGACAAATTTCACTCACCAGAAAATCTAGCAAAATCAATTTCAATTGAAGCGGGAGAACTATTAGAATGTTTCCAATGGAATAGTGAAAATTATAATAAAGAGGAAGTATGTGAAGAACTTGCAGATGTATTTACATATTGTATTCAAATGGCTATGAAATTAAATGTAGATCCTAAAGAAATAGTATTAAAGAAATTAGAAAAAACAAAGAAAAAGTATCCAGTAGAAAAAGCTAAGGGCGTAAGCACTAAATATAACAAGTTATAAAAGTAATAATTTTGGGGGCAATTATTATGGTAGATATAGAGACATATAAGTTTGATACAAATGTTATAGAAAAATTAGAAAATACAAAGTTTGGAAATAAATGGCCTATTGTATATATAATTAATAATAATAAAGAGGCATATATTGGTGAGACTGTGAATGCATATATAAGGGCAAAACAACATTTAGATAATCCACGAAGAAGAATATTAAATTTGATAAGTATAATAAGTAGTGAAAAGTTTAATAAGTCAGTTATATTAGATTTAGAAGCATTTTTAATTAAGTATATGTCCGCAGACCAAAAATTCAAACTTCAAAATGGAAATGGTGGGTTACAATATCATGATTATTATCAAAGAGAAATGTATGAATCAAAGTTTAAAGAAATATGGGAAATGTTAAGAGAAAAAGGGATTGTTCAAAATGATTTAAAAGTTATAGAAAATTCTGATTTGTTTAAATATTCACCATATAAATCTTTGACACCAGATCAATATGAAATAGTTAATAAAATTTTAAACACATTATCAGAAGATATAAAGTCAGAAAAGCAATCAACATTTATAGTTCATGGTGGAGCGGGGACAGGGAAAACCATATTAGGTATATACTTAATAAAGTTATTAACAGAAGCCAAAGACAATTACATCAATTTAAATGCTGAAGGATTAGAAGATGATATTAAAGATATTTTAAAGATACATGATTCAATAAAAGCTTTAAAAGTAGGATTAGTAATTCCTATGGAAAATTTAAGAGAAACGATAAAAAAAGTATTTAGGAGTGTAAAAGGACTGAATTCTAAAATGGTACTTAGTCCTACTGATGTAGCAAATAGTAATGAAAAATATGACTTATTAATTGTAGATGAATCACATAGATTAAGGAAAAGAGAGAATCTAACAAATTATAGTTCTTTTGATAATAACAATAATAAATTTAATTTAGGTAAAAATGGAAATGAATTAGATTGGATAAGGTTACAAAGTAAATATCAAATATTGCTTTATGATGAAAAACAAACTATAAAACCAACAGATATAGATAAAGATAAATTTATTGATATAGAAAAAGAAGAGAATACGCATAGTTATTCTTTAAAGACACAATTAAGATGTCTATTAGGAGGAGATGAATATGTAGATTATGTGAAGGAAATATTCAGTAACAATCCACCTAAAGGATATAAAAATTTTAAAGAATATGACTTTAAAATTTTTGATGATATAGAAACAATGATTAACTCTATAAAGTCTAAAAATGAAGTATATGGATTAGCTAGAAATGTAGCAGGATTTGCATGGAAATGGAAAAATAGAAAGAAAAAACTAAATGAAATATTAGATAATAATTTATTTGAAATAGAAATAGATGGACATAAGTATATATGGAATACTAAGAATAAAGATTGGATAAATTCTCCTAATGCTATTAATGAAATAGGTTGTATTCATACGACACAAGGGTTTGATTTAAATTATACAGGATTAATAATTGGTAATGAATTAAAATATGATGATGTGAACAAGAAAATTTATGTAGATAGAGATAATTATTATGATCAAAAAGGAAAAAACAATACAACAGATGAGAAGTTATTAGAATATATATTGAATATTTATTCTACGATGTGTACTAGAGGAATGAGAGGAACATATTTGTATGTTTGTGATGAAAAGTTAAGAAAATATTTAAGTAAGTACATAGATAAATATTCGCCAGATAATAATGAAATTACTTATGAGGTTTCAGAAGATGATGAAAAATATACATATAGTGTTGCAGAAGATAGTGAAGAATATAGATATGATTTATAAAAATATATAAAAGATAATTAGTGTTAATTGGTTTTCTTTTGTATAAATAATGGGGGGAGAACATGAAAGTTTCAGAAGCACTAAAGTTAGAAAAAAGTCAATTTGAATTAGATTTCGTTGATGTAGATATAGATGGAGATTTACCTTTATTCATAGACCCTATATATATATCAAAAGCTAATACACCTATGATAAACAAAATGTATAGTACTTTGAATAATTTCTTCAATTATCTTATGGAACTTATAAATATTGGAAATATTACAGAAGCTAGAAATATATTTTTAAATTTAAATGAAGTAAATGATATACATTTAGGATTATCAAAAGAGAAGGCTAGAGGGAATGGAATAGGAGAAATATATCAAAAAGATATTTTCGATAATATATTACTTACTGCACAAAAGCATGAAGGATTGCTAAATCAAATACAAGATATAAAGATATTTGTACAAGGTATAGATCGAGATAGAATTTCAGATATGGTAGCTAATATTATAAGAAAAGAACTAATTGAATACACTAAGCAACAATGTGATAGTAATAATATTTCACTAACTCCTGGTGTACAAACTGGATTCTTTTGGAATGCTGATAAAAAAGCATGGGATAATACGTTAGATGATATGTTGATTATAGATGGTAAAAGAATAATTTTAGTTCCAAGATTGATAGTCTCATATGCTAAAGAATATACTGCAAGTAAGTTTGTTCAACACTTTGCATTAAATTATCTTCAAGAACAAAATATAATGAATAATACTTCATTAGTTCAGAGATATACAAATAAAAAGGGAAAAACTAGAATATGGGTTACAAAAAAGAGCATAAGAAAAAAGGAAAAAGAAGATGGAAGAAAAATAGATAAAGAATGGATTGCTAATTTTGCACAAAAAAACCCAAAAATTTTTAATGATTTTGGAGAGCAAATTAGAAAAGCTAAGGTAGATGGATACTTGAATACTGAAGGGATAAACAAAATAGATATAGCAAAGTTTTTAAAAGCAAAATTAAAGAATGTGGGGACTGGAGCAGAAAATGCTAGTAAATATCATGACTTGATAATAGGAATATTGGAATTCTTATTTTATCCAAATTTATCAACCCCAAGGAAAGAGACACCAATTCATGAAAGAAGAAAAAGAATAGATATTACATTTGAAAATAGTGCTGAGGAAGGCTTTTTTTATAATTTGCCAACTATACATCAAATTTCATCAAGTATGATAATGATAGAGTGTAAGAATTATAAAGAGGATATAGGTAATCCAGAAGTTGATCAATTAGCCGGAAGATTTAGTGTTAACAGAGGAAAATTTGGAATGCTATTATTTAGAGACATTAATGATGAAAAATTATTAATGAATAGGTGTAAGGATTTATGCACAGACAAATCTGAAATTATAATACCACTAATGGATAGAGATTTAAATAGAGCACTAGATTCAATAATAAATAATACCAGTGATAATATTGAAAAGATAATATCTGATAAATTTTTTGAAATAAAAACAAGTTAAAAGTTATAATAGAGTAAACCTAGAATTCTAGGTTTATTTTTATAATTAAAATAAATATAAAGATATTGACAAAGTAAAAAAAATATAGTACAATAATTTTGCACAGTGCAAAGGAGGAAAATATGGAAAATAAAATCTTTGGTCAAAGGATAAGAAAATTGCGATTAGATAAAGGTCTTACTATGCAGGAGCTTGCTGACAAATTAGAAGTAACTAAAAGTAGTATAAATATGTGGGAAAATAGTAATAGCATTCCTAAGGATAACATTTTAATTGCTTTATCTAAGATGTTTGAGGTTTCTATAGATTATTTATTAGGCAATGAAGACATGGAAGAAAAAATTCCAGAAAATAAACAGTTACATTATATACAAAGAAATTTAGAAAAGTTAGATGAGCAAAGATTAAAGCAGGCAGAAACAATATTGAAGACAGTTTTTGATGACATATTTGAAGATAGCGAGGATGAAGAGGATGACATATAAACCTGATTTTGAAAGGGCATATATAACTGCCAATAACATTCTTATATCTTCAAGTGAATTTGGAGAGTTTCCTGTTAAAACTAAAAAGTTAATAGAAGGAAATTCAGCCATAAAATGTTGCTCATATAAAAAAGCAAAAAAATATAATGGGTTAAACATTGAAGATTTAGGAAGCAAATCAGCAGTACTTACCAGTATAGAAGATAAACATATAATTTTTTATAATGAATCTGATTTAAAAGCAAGAGTTAGATTTTCAATGTTACATGAATATGGACATTATAAATTAGAACACAATTTAGATGTAACTGATGAGGAGTTATATCAAAAATATGAAATAGAAACCAATTATTTTACAGCACAGTTATTGATGCCAGAACAAATACTAAGAGAAATACAAAATAGAGGAAAAAAGATTACTAAAGATTTACTAATCGAACTATTTGGAGTATCAAATGAGGCGGCAGAAAAAAGAATAAACACTTTAAATAAGAATTTAAGACTAACACTAGAAGAAAAATTATTTGATGACATAATAGTTAGTAAATATAAGGAGTGGTTAGATAGAAATATACCACAAAATAATAATATAAGTATGTTTTTGGACGAATATGAAATGCAAAAAGAAAGAGAAACATGGATGTACTAAAATGTATATAAAACTAAAAAGAAGAAAAATCGCCCAATGTTAAACATTGAACGAATAAAAGATTTTGCGAACCTTTTGATTATTCAATTATAACATATTTCTCTTTTGGATTACAAGGGGCAGAAAGGAATTTATACTTGTAATTTAGTTTTTATATATAAAATTAAAAATAAAGAGGAGGTATGCCAAATGGCAACAAATAAACAAATCGAAGATGCATGGAATAATGCACATAAAGTTAGAGGAAAAAATCCAGAGGTATATAGAAAAGATGACTATGGGAATATGATGTATAAATCATCATATGGAAAACAAAGTGATATGGGATGGGAAGTAGATCATAGACACCCTAAATCAAAGGGTGGAACTGATACATCAAGAAATTTACAGGCTGTACAATGGGAAGAAAATAGAATTAAAAGTGATAAATACCCATACTAAGGTAATTGAGGAGGAAAAAATGAATATTAAATTAAATACAAAAGGTTTAGATGATCTACAGAAAAAATTAGAAAAATCACAAAAAAAATTAAAAAAATATGATGGTAAACATACAATAACAATGCCATATTCAGAAGAACAATGGAATAGTATGACAGAATATGAGAAAGAACAAGCAGTAAAAGAACAAGAACAGAAGTTTATAGATAAAATGTTAAAGGATGTGTTTAAATAATGAAAGAGTATTTAGCAAATAATTGGATTGCAATTTTAGCTTTAGTTATATCAATAATTGCATTACTTAAAGATATAATTAGAGATATAATTCAAAAGAAAAAAGAAGATACTAATAATAAAAAGGCTATAATTACAGCTAGAATAATAAACAAAGAATTAATAATTTCAAATATAGGAAAATCTAATGCAAAAAATATTAAAATATTTATAGATGACGAAGAAATTAATAAATCATTATTTGGAGCATTTTCAAGACAAAAAGATTTCTCGCTTTTAACCAATAATAACTCTATTGGAATAAAGTATATAGATGGATTAGACACAAAGAGAAATTATAGAATTAAAATAATGTGGGAAGATGATTATTCTAAAAAGAACATTAAGGAAGATGTTATAAATTTATAGTTACTTACAATATAATTGGATTAAGAATCTATAAAATGTAATTTAAAAAGATTTTTAATTTATAAATTTTGAAAACAAGCTATTGAAATTTTTGTAATCAATCAATTTATTGTTAAAGTTTTTGCACATCTAGCAATTCTATTTTGGAGATTAATATAAAAAAGTAAATAAAAACTTTCTTTTTTGGAAATAATATGGTATAATATTATTGTAAGAAAAGGAGAGTTTTTATTTATGTTAGGAGATAAAATTAAAGTATATAGAGAAAATAAAAATATGACTCAAAATGAAATCGCAGAAATATTAGGAGTGAAAGCATCTACAATTTCAAAATACGAAGCTGGAACATTGGAACCTAATATTGAATCATTAAAGAAACTAGCTGATTTGTTTGAAGTATCCATTGATGAATTATTGAAAGAAGATGATTTTGATATATCTAGAATAAATATTTTAGAAGTGTTAAGAGAACAAAAAAATATGAAATTAAAAGGTAATTTATATCATAATACTCAAATTACTTTTGCATATAATACTAATCATATTGAGGGAAGTAAACTTACAGAAGATCAGACTAGATATATTTATGAAACTAATACATTATTAACTGAAAAAGATTCTATTACAGACATAGATGATGTTTTAGAAACAGCTAATCATTTTAAATTAGTCGATTATATGTTAGATATAGCTGATGAAAAATTAACAGAAAAAATGATAAAAGAATTCCATAAAATATTAAAAGAAGGAACATCAGATAGTAGGAAGGAATGGTTTGTTGTAGGAGACTACAAAAAATTGGCTAATGAAGTAGGAGGATTAAAGACTACAGAACCTAAAAATGTTGAAAGAGATATGAAAAAATTATTAGAATGGTATGAAAACTTAAAACAAGTAACGATAAATGAAATAATAGAGTTTCATGCAAAATTTGAAAAGATACATCCATTTCAAGATGGCAATGGTAGAGTAGGAAGAATAATCGTATTTAAAGAATGTTTAAAAAATAATATAGTACCATTTATTATTTTAGACAAAGAAAAATTATTTTACTATAGAGGATTAAATCAATATCAAACAAATAAAGAAAAAGGTTATTTAATAGACACCTGTTTGAATGCACAAGATCAATACACGGAAATGATCAAATATTATATTGGTAATATATAAATAAAAACAAAAATAATTTGTAAAAAGGAATAATAATTAAATTTATAATTATAACTAATAAGCGTTTATAGAACAAAAAAGACGGTTGTATCAAAATATTATTGATGGTCCAACTTTAAATATGTAAAATTATAGGAGAATTGAATTTATATGGTAATAATAGATTTATTAAAAGATATTGGAGCAAACTCTATTTGTATTTCAAAAAGATTAGGATTATATTTAAAAAATTCTAACAAAGATGACTTATACATAGATGTCAAAGATTTATTAGAAGATAATTATATTAATAATTTAGAGAAAAACATAAATTTCAGGACAGAACTAATTGAATATCTTAATGACCAATATTACGAAAATGAGATAAAAAAAGATATATCAAAATTTAACAGTAGACAGTTAATATCATTGATAACTAAAAAAATGCTAGTTCTAGAAATAGAAACATCTGAAGATACGATTATTGTTGATGATGAAATATTTGAAAAATGTGCTGAAGAAAATATTGCTGAAGAATTAAGAAGTCATCCATTAATAAATCCTATTGATGAATATGATATTGAATATAAGATACTATTTTTATTTAATTTTTTAAGAAGAAATTCAGAAAAAAGAAATGAGATAGATATTATTTACTACAATGGATATTCTGTAGATAATTTATATAATGGAGATTATATATTTGAAGATTTGATAAATAAATGCTATAAAAAAAGAGAAGAATATGAATATTTTGGATATCAATATTATAAAAATAGTAATGAGGAATATCAAGAAAAAATATCATCTTTTATAGAATTTGGAAGCAATATTGATAAATATATAGATGGAGCAGATGATTATTTTAAATTGGATTTTATTATAGAAACGTTACTTTATGGAGAAAATTATATGTATTCATTATTAAATTATATTCAGCTGATAGAAATGTTGATAGTAAATCCCCAACATAGTACAAGAGAACAATTTAAACAAAAATTGAAATATTTTATTGATATGGATGAATTAGAAGATAGAGAGCAGATTGAAAATTTTTCAGCAAAACTTTATGATATAAGATCAAGACTAATACATGGTAATTATAATTCATTAAAGAAAGAATTAATAGACTTTAATAAAAAATTTAATAGAGATACAAACTATGATTATGGCGAGTTCAAAGAAGAAAATTGGATTATTTCAGATATTTCTTTTATTACAAAAAGAATTTTAAGAAATATTATAGAAGCTATGTTGATAGATAAAAATAGATTATATAAGTTTAAAATGGACGAAATAAGCAAAATATGAAATAAAGATAATAGAAAGGCGAGAATTAACTCGCCTTTTACTATGTATTTAAACTTCCTGTAATTAGTTCTATTCCATCACAAAATCCATTTCTATAATACTTCTCATTCCAATAATCAATATAATCC
>ERZ1673743.94-NODE-94-length-145032-cov-29.977045_pt1 | contig 145032 bp, 123 predicted proteins | sample MGYA00580197_ERZ1673743 | MGnify/ENA primary metagenome ERZ1673743 (study PRJEB41218, sample SAMN15661795) | gut metagenome | host: Homo sapiens | place: Canada: London | collected 2015-08-20/2019-03-30 | study: EMG produced TPA metagenomics assembly of...
TTGTCAATCCAATTTTCGCCATCATATTCATCAATCTGTTTTACTAATCTCGTAAGATAATCTTGTAACCTGCTATCTTCTTCACTTGCATACCACACATTTGCCCGTCCAAATCCATAAGCCCAACCATTTGATTTTCTTGGGACTTCCCATTGTACCTTTCTTGATCTGATCCCTGCAGGAAGTAAGACACAATCATATGAGTTTGCAATTGCATTGTAATATTGTATATCTTCTGGAGCAAACACTGCCTCTTGATAATGTCTGAAAACTGTAGCATGTTTATACCATCCCACGACCGTCGTAAACTTATGTGCCGGATGCTTTGCACAATAAACGACAAGCACATCATCTACTGATTCTTCTTTTTTTAATAGTTCACAACCTGCAATATTCTCAATCCGCATTTGATTGACATCTTTACCATTATGTGATTTTGTCTCAAAAAATCCCAGACAATATATGCCTTCCCTCCCCTCCATATTCACTGGTGTAAAATTATATTTTTCATGGGCATCTCCTGTCTCCTCAACATAGCTTCCACCATTTAACGGAGTATCCTTTCCATCTTCATTTCCTCGATACTCCTTCATCCACGCTATGTTACAAAAAAGTATTCTCATCATATCAACCTTCTTTTCCCTTTGAAAATGGACTCAAGTCGATAAACAGTTTCTTCAATCCGCTTGTGTCCTTGAACTCCTTGAATAAATACTCCAGAAGTTCTTCCTGCCTTGCCTGCCCTAATGTAAGCCGGTAAAGAGACAGAATCTTTATCAGCCTTTCATAATTAACCTCATCCTTACTCATAGGATACATTGGCACAAGCCTTTCTATTTTAACACTCTGATTTTTTCCGAAACACCAGAATGGTACAAGCTCTGACTGGTCATTCTGCTTTTCCGCTTTAGCAGCTTCAAACATTTCTGTCCATATGTCTCGCTTAAATGTGATACCATCTGCCTTACCATATTTATCAGCAACATTCTGTCTTATTGCCAGACACTTAAATCTATTGATTCTGCCTTCCCTTTGTTCCAGGTCGATGGGATTACTTGGAAGATTCCAGTGCATAATCACTCGGCAGTAATTATGAAAATCCAGTCCTTCCTGTCCGATTGATGTTGTGGCAAGCACAAATGGACGCATTGGTGAGTTAAAGGCATTTCTGATATTTTCTTTACGCATGACTACCTTGGAATTATCTCCTGCATCCTTTGTAAATCCAACTGCATAACTCGACCTTATTCGACATCCATCACTCTTCCTGTCAGCTCCATTAATACGCTTTTTGAAATCAGGATAAGTATCAGCGATATAGGTGGCTGTATGTATTTTCAATGAATCCATCATCATGTCATGCACGATCTGATACTGATTTCCATCCGACTGAAAACCTGCTGTTTCTTTCAGCATATGGATATATTCATCAATCATTGCCTGAAAACAGCCATCTTTACAGTATTTAAGTACATTCTGCCATGTCAGACAGACTGTAATTATTCGTAAATGGTCTGGATAATGCATGTGATGGTGCATCCCATACAAACACATTCTGTTTCTTTTCAAAATATTCTGTCTGCTTCTCAAAAAGCCTGTGATCTGCTGCAAGTCCCGGCAAAAAAACTAAAGTAGGTTTTTGTTTATCTAATATATTTACAAAATAACGGATGCAGCCACAGCGTGTTTTATAACTGTTTTCTGTCATTTCCCGTCCCCTTTCCATAAACCATTTCCCAATGATTTATCATTTCCAGATACCTTATATTTACACATATATTTTTTTGTTAAATCCGCTGCATACTTCCATAGAAAAAGATATAGCTCCCGTTTGTTATGAAAATAATGAAACAAAAGTGACTTAGAAATTCCGGCTTCTGCTGCAATTTCTGAGGTTGGTGCCTTTTTATATTGATTCGTTGCAAATACTTTGTATGCAGCATTCAATATTTGCGATTGTTTTTCTTCCTGCAAAGCATAAAATTTTTCATTCATAAGCTACCTCCGTTGACCAATTCGGTTAATGTGAGTATATACCAATTGACCGATTAACGGAAGACCTCATTTAATTGTGTGCATGGGAAATCCGTACATTCCCCACAATGCTCCAGCTTTTTCTCTTCACAACAACCCTTTACCGGACAAGCTCCCCAGAAAGGATTATCAATATTAAAACAGCCCTTACATTTTTCAGTCTTTTTCCAGTCACATTTGCTACATAAAATACCACACCTTGATTCCATTCACATTTCTCCTTAATCTTCCATTGTATTGTCTTGCATATTTTATATTACCATAGATATAAGGATTCCAATTATGACTAAAAAACAGGCAATAGCTATCATCACAAAACCCGACTATTTTATTAGAACAACCAGACACATGTTACTGCCATATCATTACATAATCTTTTTCACCTGTAGCTTCGTCTATCCCTTCATCCTGAATTTCAAATCCCTCTCTCTGATAAAAATGTATTGCCCTTGTATTTTTCTCATACACATTTAAACTTAATCCCGTCCGTCTCTCCTTTATAAAGTCCAGCAGAAGCTTTCCTATCCCCTGCGACTGCAGTTTATCACAGACAAAAATACCTTCAATATATTCTCCGTTTAATCCTATAAATACCTGTATCTCCCCATTACTCTCATATACATAGACTTCTGCCTGTAACAACATTTCTTTTACCGGTTCATAATTACTTTTCCAGTATTGTGCCGGAATAAAATTATGTGCTTTTATATTAGAATTCAGCCATATGTCTGCCACTTTGATTACATCTGCTTTTTGTAATTTTCTTATCATAATAACTACCTCTATTGATCCTTACCTGAGAACATTTTTCCAATCATCCTTTATTTGTAGATAATCATAATATTTTAGGATGACTTTTTTTCTTTCACAATTGCCGTCTTATTTTTATTGAGAAGATCCAGACATATCATCCAATAATCTCCTGCCATGAAATAGCACATCATATCATATTTTCCAATCGCAAATATCAGATTTAAAATATGTATTAACCAGAAGATCACCCGATATTTATTGACTGATTTTATACCATTATTTTTTAATACAAAAATAATTTTCTCAACAATATAAACATTAACGAATAAATAAATTATTCCACAAATTAAAATTTCCCCGAAAAAATCCTGCATATTCGCAAAAAAAGCTGCACAAATTGAATATCCTGCCAAATACGGAAGAACCTGTGCTGTTTTTTCGTTCAACAGATAAATATGTACAACTTTAATTTTTCTTTTCATATATCCCCCTTGTCACTTATCTTTTTTTGCAAAGATCAGACTGCCGGATATGTCTACTCTTAATATACTTTCCGCTCCAGCCGTTCATGCATATATACCATAAGCCCAAGCAGAATCAACAGATAAACCGGCAACAATCGGATGGATATATGGTTTGCGAGCATCCCAAACAATGGCGGCATAAGGCACGTTCCGATATATGCACTGGCCATCTGCACACCGATAATTGCCTGGGAACGCTCTGCACCAAAGTGATCCGGCGTTGAGTGAATAATGCATGGATATACCGGTGCGCAGCCCAGTCCGATCAATGCAAATCCAAGCAGGGAAACCATTTGCCCAAACGGAAACAGCATCACAATAATACCGGACAATATGATCGCCTGCCCCATACGGATCATCTGTCTGTCATTCAGTTTCATTGCAATGAATCCATTGATTCCCCGGCCAACGGTAATTCCAATGCAAAACATCCCGGCAAAGGAAGCGGCTGTTTTGGCATCGACCCCCTTTGCCAGATTCAAATAACTGCTTGCCCAGAGCATGGTTGTCTGCTCTACTGCACAATAACAGAAGAAACAGATCATAATCACTTTTGCTCCGGGAATCCCAATAATTTCCTTCAGCGAAAGAACCTTTCCTCCCATTGTTTCTTCAGAGGATGTCTTTTGCTCCTTCCATTTCGGAAGACTAAATACCAGAACCGCCATAAGTACAATCTGCAATACGGAAATAATACGATACCCTGTGTTCCAGGTGGCACCACCCGTAAGAGCTGCCCCCAAAAGGGCATCCGGCAGCCCCAGACTAATAAACGACAGATAAATAATTCCTAATAAAAAGCCCATTTTATTCTCCTCGCTTTAAGTCTCACTTTAATTTTTATCCAAATTACAGATCTGAATCGCCGCGCCATTTTCCATAACAGAAAATCCATGCTTCACATAAAACGGCACATTATTTTTATCTTCCGGCATCCCCTCAATATACAAAAAGTTCTTATATTTTTCTTTTATATATTCAATCATTTGACCGGCGATGCCCTTTCCCTGATAATCCGGATGTACAATTACATAATGAACCTGCGCCAGCATTTCCGTATCGTCCAGAACCCTGGTAATACCCACCAGCTTTTCGTCATCCCACACTGTCAGTACGGTGGACGAATGCATCAAAGCCTTGTATAAACGCTCCGGATAATTTCCGGAAATCCAATTTACCGATAAAAATAACTTCTGCACCTGTTCCTATGTAAATATTTTTTGTTCCGTATACTTCAACATACTGCTCCTGCATTCCTTCCGAAGCCCACTGTACCGGAGCTTTTCCTTTGCCGACAACACGCAGATAATACGGGATTTCCATTTTCCGCCAAAAATTGTCAAGCCATATTCCAATGGACACCGTATATCTTCCTCTAATTTTTTCTTATACTTTGCCATAAAAATCCCCTTCAAACTATTGGTCTTGTTTCATTATAGCTTAAAGGGGTTCTTTTTTAAAGTTACTATGGAATTTATTAGGGCCTTTTCCATTAAATTTCTTTTTTATTATCCGCACCGGGCGTTGTGACAATTACTTTAGAAGGTGTAATAACAAGTGCTCCCTTTGCCGTTGCCGCTCCCTGAAACATCTTTTCGACCATTTCCTTGAAGGAATCTACCAATTTTCCCTCCGTAATATATTCTGCCTTTCCCTTGATCTGATATCCCTCCAGATTCTGTGCATCATATACCGAAACTGCAATTTTTCCGTTGTTTTCTTTGATATAATTTAATGTTGTTTCCAAAAAAACATCACCGACAACCAGCTGGCCCTCCTCGGTAACATCCTTAAATGCAACCGGAACGACATTCGGTTCTCCATTTCTGTTTTGTATTATTTTTCGGATATATTTATGTTAATGAATCTGCTTCCGTTTCCATAAGCCCTCACTACTCTTCCCGCCATTCCTTTAATGCCACCGAAAGCCTTTTGTCGATGTCCTTTCTGGTAGCTTCACACTCATTCGGATATTCCTTTGCCGCTTTGAAAATAAACCGCAACACAAATTTCAACCCTACGGGTAATGCCTTTCGAAGCAGGGACTCCGGCAATACGAAATGCGTTCCATGCTCATATACGAGTGCCTCATATTGACAGGTATGAGGACGCTCTTTTAAACGCTGATCCATACGGCGGATATATTTTCCGGCTTCCCAGAAGGAATCATCATCCGCCCCCACAAGAAACAACCGTCCTTTTATATTTTCCACCTTGATCATTTCCTCTTCTGTGTGTTCTCTGGCTTTTTCCGAATCAATAAACAGGCAGGTACTTCGCTCAATATCACCGGAGCCTTTTGTCTCTTCCTCCACCTTCTGCCAATATACCGGATGCTCATAGACAAACGGCATGTACGCCAGAGGCTTTCCCTTCCAGGAAAGAGTGGAAGTCCCCGGAACCGGCCACTCTTTACAGCCATCCTTATTGCCCTGCTCAAAACCCTGCCACACAAAGTCACTGGCTGTCAGTCCAAAGGTTAATGTGATATCCGGAAAATAAGAAGCTGCAACGATCGCATCCATACCGGCGGTACTCATCCCCATAATTCCAACTTTCCTGTTTCCATTACTCATCAGCCATTGAATGGCTGTCTCAATCCGTTCCAGCGGATAATTTACATGACTGTAATTTTTCTTGCCGGGAGACATACAAAGCACATTTACACCATTTTTATGCAACCATTTTGCACCACACTTTGCCATAAAATCATTAGGATCATCTCCAAACAACCCGATCATTGCACAATCGGAACCCTTCGGGTTTTCATAATACGTTCCATAGAAGCCGTGTTTTTCTGTTTCAAAAAATTGTTTTTTCATTTAAATCATCCATTCCTTTTTGAATTCAACTGCCCAGTTGCCGAACCGATGTATTCAGAACATATTTCTCTTTTATTTCTTTTAACAAGAAATAAAACCATCCTCTTCCTTTATTTTTTCTAAAACTCCGGAAGAAATCACCTCATCCATTTTACCATAATTTATAAATTATTTTGCATAATTACACAATTGTCAATTGATATATTTTATCAAATCGTCGTTTCAGATCATGTTCATTTTCAAAATTTCCGGTCAATACGCAAAATCTATTTTATTTCTTGATATTATAGTTCGGCCAGCATTCCATATTTGTCATTTGGCAATTTCCGGAATCCGAATTTCTTATAAAACAATTCTTTTCCGGAATTGGCATATAAACAACAGTCTAACTCACCTGAATCTCTTGTTATCCCCCGCGGTTACTTCCATGCTCTTGCACAGCACCAATTTGGTTATAAAAACGAATGGACGGCATATTCCAGCCAAGGCAGCTCCATTCGATCAGATTATAACCATCCTGTTTAACAAATTCCTCTATTTGAGAGAAGAACTTTTTCCCAAGACCACCATGACGATACTCCTCACATAAAAATAGGTCTTCCAAATGAACCCCGCCCTCTGCTGCAAAGGAGCCAAACACAGGATAGTAGATTGCGTATCCGATCACCTCATCATTGTACTGTGCGATCAATGCCGTTGCTATTTTCTTTTCGAAAAGCCAATACTGCAGATTTTCCTGAGAGGCCGTCATATCCTGTGGCCTTTTCTCGTATGCAGCCAGACCCTTGATCATATTTTGCAGCAATACAATATCCTTTTCCTCTGCTTTTCTCACAGTAAATTTTCCGTTCATTCTTCGTCCCCCCTTTTTATTTATTAATAAAATAAAGACCAATCAAACATATTACGATCCCAATGACTTTGTTGACTGTGATTGCTTCGCGGTACAAAACTGCTCCCACAATAATCAATGCAACTGCCAAAAATGCACTTTGCACAAGGGATGCTGTACTGACTGCCCAGCCGTTTTTATAAGCATAAATAAAACCGACCTCCAGTCCAACCACAGAGACACCGAGAAAAAACGGTGCCCAATTCATCTTGGCATACTCCTGTAATAAATTGCCATTTTTGTTCATCACAAAATACATAATGGCAGAACATACTGCCCCCACAAGATAGGTTATCGTCATGGATGCCATTGCATCCATATCTTTAGGCACTCCCTTTGCACAAATTTGATAAACAATATTGGAAAATACCACCAGCGCGATGGGCCATATCATTGACATATTTATTCCCTCCTAAAAATCCTTATACACTAAGAAAGACAGCCAGACTAAAATCAGCCTGACTGTCGGTAGGTGCTCACCCGTTAAATGAAGTATAATGAATTCCTTTGAATCCGTCAAGTATCGCTGCTCCAATTTCGCCTCACTGCAATAAGGCAGAGTCTTCTTGACTTTCTCCATCCGATATGCTATAAAGTAAACAATGTTTACCAGCATGACACATGTATTGACCTAATGCAATACTTTATCAAAGGAGGCGGTCATTATTCGCGAGAGTTCCAAAGAAACCAGAGAACTGATCTTAAAAAGTGCTATGGAAATATTTCTTGAAGCAGGATATCAGGATGCCTCTATGCGAAAGATTGCTGCAAAAGCCGGCATCACAGCCGGAGCCATCTATAAGCATTTCTCCGGCAAAGAGGAAATGTTTGGAGAGCTTTTTCGTGCAAGCGGACAAAAACTTATGAGCATTACCGAATCTATGATGGGCGTTGATTTCTCTGCTATGTCAGACGAGGAACTGATCCGGGTTCTATATTCGAGAGTCTCTCTGCAGACACTGGAGTTGCTGCAGGGAGACATGAAGCTTTTTCATATGTTATTGAAAAATGATTCCGGGACATATATGGAGCGTTTTCGTTCCGTCTACCTGAAACGAAGTACTCAATTTGCATCTAATTATTACGGGGAATTATACCGACGGGGGCTTGCCTCGAAAAAATTACCAAACAAGACCATCTATATGCTTTCTTCCTCCGAATTTTCCATGATCTGTGAAATGATCGCGGATGATTCCTGTCAGAATGGAATCACAGAGGAGATAAAAAACGCATTTACAGAAGCAATGACGATTCTGCTCCATGGTTTAGAGACAGAGCTTGGAATCCATTATCATACAGAAGGTGACAAAGCATGAAGAATACATTTAGTGTAAGATTGATCTATCATTTTTATCATAATGCCGTAAAAGCAGAATTAAAAAGACGAGGGTTTCCTAAAAATACATCACGAAAAATCGCAAAAGAACATAAGATCATTTTGGACCGTGCGAAAGATATCGGCAAGTCCAATTTGTTAAGTTCATATATTATGGGAAGCTATTTTATTGCATTAAACCGCAGCACCGGCAGGTCTGCCGAAGAAAATTATGAGATATTCCGGGATGGGCTGTGTGCATCCAAGCTGTTTCACAAAATAATGGGGGATGCTGACAGTTACTTAGATCCAAAGAGAATACCTGCAAGACGGCAATGGTCTGAAGACAGCCATAAACGCAAATATGAAAATGACTGGGTTGTTGATATTCTGCCGGGAAATGACGAGTATGATCTGGGTTATGATTATCACGAATGTGGTATATGCAAGCTCTGTCAGGATGAGGGGTGTCCGGAGCTGGCTGCCTATCTGTGCAGAATGGATTATGTTCTCGCAGATATTATGAACATGAAACTGGTGAGAACCGGAACGATTGCGGAAGGGGCCTCCTGCTGCGATTTTCGATATAGCAAGCCCCGCTAGGAAATACAAAGGAACAAATCAGTATGAGAGATCTCTATTTTAATGACATTTTTATTCTCCTTCCATATTTTCTTCTGAAATTTCTATCTGCAGCATAAGCTTTGTTATCTCCCGGATTTCCCGCTTCATCATTTCGGTATCCGGCTCCGGCGTCTCTGCCAGACCAAACATCGCAAAAATATAACTGTATGCCCGGAACACATCAAAATTTTGGCGAAATTCTTCATTTTTTAGTTTATCTCTGTATACGTTAATAACCTCAGTAAACTGCGTTTCCGTAACCATCAATAATTTTTTGATAAGCTCCGTCACTGGAATACTCTTATCATCGCAGTACTCTCTTTGTTCTAAGTCAAGCTTTTAAATAGTCATACAGGATGATACCTAATGAAAATTTGCAAAGATGAGAAGAGGCAGACGATTCTTTGAAATTATAAACCACAAGCAGCCTGTATGCTTCATCACATACAGGCTGCTTAATTTTACTATGCTCCCATATTAAAACTCCAAACTATCTGCATTGAGCAGAAAATATTTCATTCCCATGATCACAAATCCTTCCTCATTTCTCCATGGCTTTTTCGTTCCGTTTACGATTACAAGCTTCTTAAATGAATCTGGGATATTTCTCAACGAGTTAAGCTCCTGCGTCTGCTTTTCCTCGGAAGTCATATCATAAGCCACCTGAATATAATATCTCTGACTGCCCTGGTTCACTACAAAATCAACCTCTAACTGCTTATGAACTTTCTTTCCTTCACTGCTCTTTGCAAATACATCCACAATACCAACATCCACATTATAACCCCGGATAAGCAGCTCATTATATACGATATTCTCCATAATGTGAGTAGGCTCCTGCTGTCTGAAATTCAATCTGGCATTTCTAAGTCCTATATCCGAAAAATAATATTTCCGATTCGCCCCCACATATTTTCTGCCTTTAATATCATACCGTTCCGCCTTAGAAATCAAAAATGCTTCTGCAAGATAATCTATATGGTTGGATATAGTTTTATTGCTGTAATTGATACCTCGTTCACTTTTAAAAGTATTGGATATCTTAGTCGGATTAGTTGGAACTCCTATGCCAGAAGCAAGAATGTCTACCAAAGTATTAATTTCATCAACATTCTGAATCCTGTTTCGCTCTACCACATCCTTGATATAAACATTGTTAAAAATATTCTTAAGATACTCCGCTTTTTGGCGTTCCACAGAAAATTTTACCACTTGTGGCAAACCGCCATATATCATATACTCCTCCCATGCATCATCAAAATCTCCATCAAAAACTGCATAAAATTCTGCAAAAGACAATGGATAAATTCTTATCTCATCTCCTCTGCCTCTAAATTCAGTTACAATATCGCTGGATAAAAATTTGGAATTACTGCCGGTTACATATACATCAATATTGCCAATACGCAGCAAACTGTTCAACACTTCCTCAAAACGCGGCATAAACTGTACTTCATCTAATAACAGATAATACTTCTGTTCGTCTTTCATAGCGTCTTTAATATACCGGTAACACTTTTTAGGATCTCTCAGCTCCTCATTTTCAATACCATCTAAAGCAATCTCAATAATATGATCATGATCTACACCACTCTCCAATAAATATTTCTTAAACAGCACAAATAGCAGAAATGATTTGCCACATCTCCTGATTCCCGTAATAATCTTTATCATTCCATTATCTTTTCTTATTTTTAATTGTTCAAGGTACGAATCTCTCTTAATCTCCATAAAACCGCTCCTCATTTTTGTGCCTGGCACGAAATTTGGTAATGATATTTTACCATTATATCATCTTCACTTCAATAGCCATTACTATTTTTTGTGTATTTGCACTTTTTATGAGCGGTCTCTTGATATCCCATTTCGTTGATGCTTCCTCAAATAGATTCATCCAGATACTGATCCAATGTCATCTGTCCGTTGATCCAGCTTTTCTGCTTTGCTTCATGTATGACATCTTCCGGCATGCTTCTTCCAAGCAAAAACGGCGACTTCGGATCATGTCTTTTCATATTTTCCCGGACCAGCTCCGCATTAGCATTCGCATAACAATACCGGCACAAATGACCGCAGGTATCGTATGCCCCAATATCCACTCCCATAAAGCAGGCGCAGGATCCGTTCCTCTGATTTATTTTCTGTTTCGGAATATCCAGATGCGTATGCAGTGCCGTTTCAAAAGTGTCGACCGTCATGCAGCCGGAGCAATCCGCTCCATAAGCTGCCAGTTCGCTGCCTTCTGCACATGGCCGGATTGTCAGCCCATATCTGTCTGCAATCCGGATAAATTCTTTTCCAATCCAAATCCGGTCCTTTTTCGTAACCGTTCCTGCCTCCGGAAAATTCCGTTCCACTTTTTTATAAATATCGAGAAAACTGATCACACAGGTTTTCGTATATCCGGATAAACGGGAGGCCATTTTTTCAAACTCTGCGCTATGCCACTGTGCCGTATGGATCCGGTCTGTCAGTATGGGATCATAACGCCAACCGACACTGTCAACTCCCACCATATCCGATAACCGCTTAAAATCCTCCATCACCTTGTCTTTATCTGGAACATTTGGCTCGATATCTTTTCCATATGGCGTGATCGTCACGAACCAGTACTGTCCATATGGCCTCAATATATCCATATATTTCAGCATCGGCTCCGGATTCTTCGTGCAGAATGCCATCAGATCCACAACCTCCGGAGACAAACGATATTTCGTCACCTGAACCGGATTGTATGGATTACGGACCAACACATAACCTTCCTTTATTCTGTTTACAAGCCATTCGGAATAAAATGCCGGGATATCCGTCCGCATTCCTGTCTGTATGATCATGTCATGTTCCCCTCTTATCTCCCACGCAAATTTCGCCGACACCCCTGTTCATCCTTGTATTCGGGATGTTTACAGCAATATTCATCCTCATCGCCGCAGATCATGTAATCGCATTTGCAGCCATTTGCACATGTGGTTGTACGGATCAGTTTTGCGTGAAGTAATTCCATTGCCGTATAATCCGGATTGCACAACGCCGGCATCACCTCCAGCAGATCATATTTTCTGGCAAATTCTGCCACCGAGCACTCTGTAAATTCATAGTAAATAGGTTTCCCCTTCTCATATGGAGCAACATACATCTTATAATCATTCCATACAAACCTGCTTTCCAGTCTGGTAATACTGTGCCCGCGCATTCCACAGAGACGCATACAAGCCCTTCTCCTGTATTACCGGTCCAACTGTTTTATAGCAGGATTACATTTCATAATCGTTAGTACAATAATCCCTGTTACCCCTGCAAGAACAAATATTAATCCTATTCCGGAGCCGTTTTGCCTGCCAACCAGAAAAGTTATTATGTTTCGTTTCGAATACATCTTCTTCATAAATGGTTCGAAAACATAATCTGCCAGTATACCACCTCCCAGAAACCCCAGGGGAGTTAGAGCCTGCGTGATCATTCCCTGCAAAGAAAAAACACGTCCTTGCATAGAAGTGTCAATCTTTTCTCTTATAATGATTGTCTGATATGTATGATATATCGGACTTCCAAAACAGCCAATAAATACGACGATACACCACCATACAAGATTTCTCCCCATTCCAAACAGCGTAATACCAAGTAAGCACAGATAACTACCCAGATACATTAGTGGTAACTTTTTTGAAGGTTGCCTTATGATCGACAATAACACACTTGCTGTTATGCATCCTATCGCCATAAATGATGAAACAATCCCCACGGTTATTTCGTTATTGTTTGTTCTCGCCAAAAGAAGCGGTGTACACATACTGTCAAATGAAATTGCCCCTATAAATTCCAAAATGCAATACATAATTAAAAGCATCAAAATCGGCCGATTGCCAGCTATAAAATCAATTCCTTCTTTCAACCCATTCCATATTTCTGAAAAGGCTGTCTGATTGTCCGAAGAGATCTCATCCGGTATTTCCACAACAAATAATAATACGAAAAATGCAAAGAAAAATGTGCATAAGTCAACGATTAAAATCCATTGCAAGCCAAATACATTAAGAATTGTGGTTGCCAGAATCGGCTGAAATATACCAACCATTGCTCCCATTGTCGATTGAACCCCACCAATCCTTGCATAATCTTTCTCATCCACCAATAAGGTTACCGCAACCTGAGAAGCAGGATTTTGAAATGCATTCATAAATCCATTGATTACATTTACCAGACATAATACCCATAACTGTAAATATCCCAAACTATAACAGCTCAGGAGGATTACAGACCCCACTGCAGCAATCAAATCACAAATAAGCATAATTTTTTTCTTATTCGTTTTATCAACAACCGCTCCCCCAAAAAGACTTACCGTTAAATAAGGAACCGTACTACAGATTGCCAGTAAAGATGATGACATCACCTGTCCACTGTTAGAATACATCCAAATCACAGTTGCAAATCCGGTCATGGAAGTTCCTACTTCCGATATTGTTTGACTGATAAAAAAGAGCATAAAATTATACATCTTATTTTCCGTTCTTTTCATAAATCGTTTTCCCCTCTTTCGCCTGTTTCAAAAGTTCCGGGGCTCATTGTAACATTTCAACATCTCTCATTCTTGCAACCTTATAAGTATAATATTGCTTCTTTTCGTCATTATACGCAAATAGATACCATGCATACCATTTATAATGTATTGCTAAAGGTTCCACTATCAGATCAGATTCTTTTCCGCCGGCATTTCTATAATGAAAAGAAATGTATTTCTTCTCCGCTATCGCAGGCTCCAATATTTTATTAACATTCTGAACCTGTTGATTCTCTTTTGTTACACCAAAATCCCAAAAAATCCTTTGTCCACCTTCCTTGCCAATAATGGAGTTATATTTTTCAATAATGGAATCTAATGTATGATTCGTATATGAAGTTGATAAACTTTCTAATGCTTTAATAATCATCTGTTGTTCATCACTTTTAATATTTGTATTTTTTAATTTATATGTAGGTAAAATAGAATATCCACCGTTTTTTCCACTATCCGAATATATCGGTATGCCGGAAGATGCAATATTTACCATATCCCGCTGAATTGTCCTGACAGATACATGATATTTTTCGGCTAATGTTTTAGCCGAAACCCTGTCATGATTTAAAAGATAAATAATTATCCCAAGTATTCTATCAATTTTCATTTCAATTTTCCCATTTATTTCATTATATTATTGCCTATCCAAAAAATCAAAAAATAATCTTAAAAAGTGCTAGGCTATGGAGATATCATGCTTTTCCTGATCAGAATCCACCATAATGCTTTAATGTTTCTGCTGCGATTTTGGAGCCTGTTTCCATCGCTTTTTCAATATCATTTTCAAGCATATATGAACAGACAAATCCAGCGTGATAGCTGTCGCCGCAGCCTGTCGTGTCAATGATACTCTCAACTTCCACCGCCTGTACCCTGAATTCCTGTCCCTGAAAGTATGTAACGCTTCCGCGCTCTGCAAGCGATATATTAAACAGGCAGCGGTATTTGTCCGATAACTTTCTGAATTTTGGCAGGAGTTCTTCCGAGCCGCTTATCATAAAGAAATCAACATACGGGGCAAGCCGTTCCATATCTGCAAAATCTCTATATACATCAAAATCTACCGCAAGTTTAAAGTCAGATGTTTTTTTCAGTTCAATGATCTGTGAAAAACACGAGGCCAGAAAATGAACAAAGACCACATCGGATTCTGATAAGATTTTGATTTCGTTATCATTGAGTACGATGTTATCGAGAATCTGTCCTTTCCAGGAATCATCTTTATAATACCTGTCGCCTGATTCTGTAAGGTAAGTCATGTTATTGGCAGTCGGATATCTTTCATCAATGCGTATATGATCTTTATCAAAAGCAAGCGTGTCTATGGAATCCATGATCACTTCTGCATATTTATCTTTGCCGACAATCCCCAGAAGTATAACATCTACATTCTTAAAGTGCGAGGCATGAGCAGCAAAATTCAGGGCTTCTCCTCCCGGTCTGATTATGTCAGTACCGTAAAAAACATCTGCACATATACAGGGAAGTGCCGTCAGCTTAATTTTATTCATAATATCACCTCAAAAATCGTTCCTCCTGCCGGCTTTGACTTAATGGCAATCCTTCCATCATGTACCCGCACAATTTCTCGAACAAGAGCAAGTCCCAGTCCTACACCACCAAGCTCACGGCTTCGGGATTTATCCACGCGAAAGAATGGTTCAAACACCCTCTCCTTAAGTTCCTCCGGTATTCCACTTCCCGTATCCTCTACCGATAAAGAAACCTGCTTTTCCTTCCGGCATACAGTGACTGTGACCTGACCGCCCAAATGATTATATTTTATGGCATTTTCAACCAGATTGTATACGAGCCGGTAAATCAGAATATCACTTCCCATCATCGTAATATCCCCACATTTTCCAATGAGCCTTATATTCTTTTCCTGTGCAAGGGGTTCCAAGTCCACCAAAACTTCTTCCACAACGGCAGCGATCATAATTTTGTCATCCCTTCCCACCGTCTGAAGCTCACTCATATCAAGAAGTGTCTTTACCATCTTGTTTAATCTGTCGCTCTGTTCTGTAACCATCTTGATCGTCTGTAATGTGTCTTCATCATTTCCCGGATGCCCGGAAGAATTGTATAGATCCAGCTGTACCTGCATTAATGTTAATGGCGTACGAAGCTCATGTGCTGCATTTGCCGTAAACTGCCTCTGTACTTCAAATGCATCTGATAAGCGTTCCAGCATCTTATTATATGAAATGCTAAGCTGGTTCAATTCTTTCACATTATTTTCCTCCATTCGGGAATCAGACAGATTTTGAGCCTGCACCTCTTCTATTTTGTCGGAGAACTCGCTAATTGGTCTGAGAGCATGCCCACTTATGAAATAAGTCGCAACTCCTCCAAAAAGAGCCAGCAAAACCGAAATTATCAAGCTGTTTCTTTTGTAGTCTGCCTTATTATTGTACACCTGAACAGAAAATTCATTTGCAAACTCATCCCACTTATCATCCGGAATGCTGATATAGATTTCATCCGCATTGCCCCCTTTATCATCCCCCTGGGATTCAACCGTTCCCTGCAGGGAATCAATATAATGTACACCGTTTTTATAAACAAACATTGTCAGGCATCCACATATCACTGCAATACACAATGTAGTGATGCATGTAAGCCTCCACTGCAGCGACATTCTTTTCATCGTTCCGATTCCTCCCGTATTTTATATCCCTCTCCTACCTTGTTGATCAAGGGATCGTAACCCAGTTCAGCCTTAAGCTTTCTTCTGAGGGAAGACATATGCACTCTGATGGCTCCGCTGAAGCTGTCTGCCGAAGCATCCCAGACATGCTCTATGAGTTCCTCCTGGCTGACCGGTCTTCCCTGATTGAGAAGTAAATATTCCAGAATACCATATTCTTTTCTTGTCAGTGGAACCTTTTTTTCTTTTGCATACGCCTCACGCCGTATCGTATCAAACTTTATTTCTCCACTTTCCAGACATATATTTTTCTGCACAAACTGCCTTCTTGTCAGACTTCGGATACGCGCCTCAAGCTCCTGTAGATGAAATGGTTTTTCCATATAATCATTTGCTCCCGCATCCAGTCCTTCCACCTTATCCACAATCTGTCCTCTTGCTGATAATATAAGAACCTTTGTCTCGTCATTTTCCTTCCGAAGTTCCTTTAGGATCTCCATTCCATCCATCCCGGGCAGGTTCAGATCCAAAACGATCAGGTCATAATTCTCCGACAGTATACACTCAAGGGCCTCTCCCCCATCATAGCAGGTATCCACCTCATATCCGGCGTGATACAGGCTTTTTGCAACCATATCACATATTTGTTTCTCATCCTCAACAATTAATAATCTCAAAATATACACCCTTCTTCTTAACAATAATTTTACAATGTATATTGTATAATGCAAAAGTCAGCTGGTCAATAATACAACAAAAAAAAGGAGCGTCATTATCTTGAAATGCAAAAAAACATGTCAGATTGTTCTGCTCATCTCAGGGATCACTATGATGAGCTACGGTGCAATCAGGGGGGAAGCAGCGGTCGTACTTGGAAAAGCAATTAAAATATGTCTGGAGTGTGTAGGAATTGGATAAGAAAAAAACGATATTATCAAAAAAAACAGCCGGAATACGCGGTTGGATACAGGCAGCAGCGACACTGCTGACCAATATCCATATTCCCAATTTATTTCAGGGAAAAATATATCAGGGCAATGCTAAAACAGTATGTGTACCCGGCCTGAACTGCTATTCCTGTCCAGCCGCAACAGGTGCATGCCCAATCGGTGCCTTTCAGGCGGTTGTCGGATCATCCGGATTCAGGTTTTCATATTACATAACCGGGTTCTTTATTTTGCTCGGTGTGACGCTTGGCAGATTTATATGTGGCTTTTTGTGCCCATTTGGATGGTTTCAGGATTTACTTCATAAAATTCCCGGAAAAAAATTTTCAACAGCCGGACTGAAACCGCTCAGATACCTGAAATATCTCATTCTTATTGTTTTCGTCATACTTTTACCATTGCTTGTAACGAATTCTATAGGAATGGGCGACCCGTTCTTCTGCAAATACATCTGCCCACAGGGAGTCTTGGAGGGTGCGATACCACTCTCACTTGGCAATGCCGCTATCCGCTCTGCACTTGGAAAGCTTTTTTCCTTTAAATGTATTATTTTAATTTCAGTGGTTGTGCTTAGTATTTTATTTTACAGACCCTTTTGTAAATGGATCTGTCCTCTTGGTGCGATCTACTCATTATTTAATAAGATCAGCTTTCTGAATATTTCCGTGGATAACAGCAAATGCATCGGATGCAGTCAATGTTCTAAATCATGTAAGATGGATGTCGATGTGTGCAGGACACCGGATCATCCGGAATGCATACGCTGCGGAGCCTGTATAAAGGCCTGTCCGAAGGATGCGATCCACTATCAGTTTCTGGGAACCTCATGTCAAAAGAAAGACAACCGGTAACCAATTCACATATTACAATAATTGAAAGGAGTCATAACTCATGAAAACAAAAGTAACCTTTATTTCTATTTTTACACTCTGCATAGTATTATCACTTACCGCATGCAGCACAAAACAATCTTCCACCTCCGGTTCTGTGGACACACAGACCGAAGCCGGCACCAAAACATCAGATAAATCCAATTCCCGGCTGGATGATTTATATCAGCAGGAAAACCAGTTTTTTGCAGATCACGCAGATGCATGGAACAAGGCGTTTGGTATGATGAATAAAGGGGATGCTGATCCAAGCGGTGATTATGCTGATTATCTTGCAGATACCGTAAAAGCAAACAAGGATTCCTTTACCAAGGATGAGTTAAAAACACTCACAAATGATATCAAAGAGATACGAAAAATCGAAAAACAGATAGCAGAAATCGAGAATAAAAATACATCATCCGACAATAGCAGCCAGAAAGACAGTTCCAAAGACTCCTCTCCATTCAGGGATTTTTCCGGTAAGGATTTCGACGGTAATCCGGTTGATGAAAGCCTGTTTTCCGGTAACGCTGTGACTGTCGTCAATTTCTGGTTTACCGGCTGCAAGCCTTGTGTCGCTGAGCTGTCTAAGCTTAACGAATTAAACGATGCGATCAAATCAAAGGGTGGCGAAGTAATCGGCATCAACACAGAAACCTTCGACGAAAACAAGACTGCCATGAAAGACGCTGCCTCTATTCTCAAAAGCCAGGGTGCCAGATACCGCAACCTTTCCATTGACTCCTCCTCCGCCGCCGGAAAATATGCCTCAGAGATCATGGCATTTCCAACAACGATACTCGTTGACAGAAATGGCAATATTGTAGGCGACCCAATGCTCGGTGGCATTGATAATAAGGACAACTACGATACTCTGATGAAACAGATCCAGTCCGTAATAGATGCAGACAGCACAAACAAATAACGCAGACCGTCCCCTTGACTTTCCCCGGCTCATATTGTATTATTTGTTATTCTGGAACGATTTGAAATGAGTCGTATACAAACGCAAAAGGAGATCATGGATCATGCAGGATAACAAAAATTTCTTAGGTACCGCACCGATTGGAAAGCTTCTTCTTAAGCTGTCCATTCCCACCGTCATCGCTCAGCTTATCAATATGCTTTACAATATCGTGGACCGCATTTATATCGGACACATCCCCGGTGAAGGAAGTCTTGCTCTTACCGGGGTCGGTGTCTGTATGCCGATCATTATGATCATTTCCGCTTTTGCGGCACTGGTCAGCTCCGGCGGTGCCCCAAGAGCTTCGATCTATATGGGAAAGCAGGAGGAGGAATCTGCCGAAAAAATATTAGGCAACTGCTTTTCTCTGCAGATTATTATTTCTCTGATCCTGACTGCCGTTTTGCTGATCTGGAGCAAAGATTTACTGCTGGCTTTCGGTGCCAGTGAAAATACCATCGGTTATGCCACAGATTATATGCAGATCTACGCTTTCGGTACACTGTTTGTACAACTGACCCTTGGTATGAACTCTTTTATTACGGCACAGGGCTTCACAACCGTTTCCATGGTTTCCGTGGTGATCGGTGCCGTCTGTAATATCACTTTGGATCCTGTATTCATCTTTGGCTTTCATATGGGCGTAAAGGGTGCCGCACTGGCAACGATCCTGTCACAGGGCATTTCCATGATCTGGGTTGTCCTGTTCCTCTGCGGTTCAAAAACACAGCTTCACCTCCGGACCAAATACATGCGTCTGGAACCAAAGGTTATCCTTCCCTGCGTGGCACTGGGACTTGCTGCTTTCATTATGCAGGCAAGTGAAAGTATTGTATCAGTCTGCTTTAATTCTTCCCTGCTTCGCTACGGTGGCGATATTGCGGTGGGAGCTATGACCATTTTGACCAGCGTGATGCAGTTTGCCATGCTTCCCCTTCAGGGAATTGCCCAGGGTGCACAGCCTATTTCCAGCTATAATTATGGAGCCAAACAAGCAGACAGAGTGAAGAAAACATTCCGTCTGCTTGTTATTACATGTTTCGTATATTCCACATTACTCTGGACGGCAGTGGAACTTATTCCAAAAGCCTTCGTAATCATTTTTACCTCCGATGCAGATCTGATCACATTTAGTGCATCAATGCTTCGAATCTATCTGGGAGGTCTCTGCCTGTTCGGTATCCAGGTTGCGTGCCAGATGACATTTACCTCCCTTGGCAAAGCGGTCAATTCCATTGTTGTTGCGGTTGTCCGTAAGTTCGTACTGCTGATCCCGCTGATCTATATTGTGCCGCACATTGTATCAGATCCCACCACAGGCGTATACATGGCAGAACCAATTGCAGATGTGATTGCAGTAACCTTTACCTCTGTTTTATTTGCCGTTCAGTTTAAAAAGGCACTTGCTGAAATCCAGAGCTGATATCCTCTATACTGGTTTTGCGAAGCAATTCTTGGAGGGCTAAACGCTGGTTTTGCCCTTTTTACTCCACGATCCGTCCATCCTCGATCCGGATCACTCTGTCGCACTGCTCTGCCACAGCAGGATCATGCGTCACGATAACAATCGTTCTTCCCTGCTCATTAAGATCACGGAATACCTTCATGATCTCCTCCGTCGTGGCAGAATCCAACGCTCCCGTCGGCTCATCTGCCAGTATGATAGACGGATCATTTGCAATGGCACGGGCGATCGCCACACGCTGCTTCTGTCCACCCGACAGGTTATTGACCGGTTTTCCGGCAAATTCCTTCATCCCTACCATATCAAGCATCTTTAAAGCCTTTTCCCGACGCTCCTTCTTTCGGATCCGCTGTTTCCTGTCTGCAAAGTCCAACGGGATCAACACATTGTCCAGTGCCGTAAACCCATCCACCAGTGCAAAGTCCTGCATTACCATGCCGATCTTTTCATTGCGAACCTGCGCCATCTGCTTTTCGGAGATCTTACCAACTTCTTCTCCGTCAATGGTATATTCTCCGGAATCATACCCGTCAATGCAGGCAAGAATATGAAGCAGCGTAGACTTTCCGGCTCCTGAGGTTCCGATCACCGCTGTCATCTCCCCGTCCTGAATCTCCATGGAAATCCCATGAAGAGCCTCATAGGCATTGCTTTTTCCCTTATTATATGTTTTTACTATATTTTTTAAACAGATCATATTTCTCCTCCTTGTAATATCTCCTTCGCCGATCTTCCCTTTACCAAAGAAAGACACATCAGTGCCGATGACGCCAGAAGCAGGATCGTAATGATCAGACAGCCTGTGATCTGCACGCCTCCAAGCTGCACTGCCAGTCCGCTCCAGATGCCGAAATGCCCCGCTGCCAGGCTCATCAGAATACCAAGTACCAGAGCTGTCAAAATGATCAGTGATATATACAGAATATGAATCCGGAAGATCCTTTTCCAGGTCAGACCCTGCACATAATAAATAGAATATTTCTTCATGTTTTTCTGATACATCAGCGTGGAAAGTGTCACAAAGGAAATAATCGTAAAAAGGATCATCCCGACACCGGCCGGAATCAGATCAGAAATATCTGCCATAATATTTTGCCATGTATTCTTTTTAATATAATCGAGATCATGCAAAAAATAAAAATCAGAGATCTGTGCAACCCGGTTCTTATTGTATCCATACAACTTATCCGGGCATTTTTTGTCTATGGTGATGAGTGCCAGACCTGACAATTTTGTAAAAAAGATTTTTTTATCTGTATTTGGCACTTTATTATTGTTTTCCGATAAATTTTTTTCTGCTTCCTGATCCACATACTGCTCCTGCACCCGGTCCAGATTCTTTTTAGAAACAAAAAATGTCGTTGGCGGGAAGATACTGTCCCCTGTAATATCATCCAGCTTTTCCACATCCTCTGACTGCCTAATCATATTACTGAAAAGAATATGATAATCTACTGAGTCCTCCCCATTGGACTGGAAAATAATATCCGCATTCCGGTCGATCACCCCGATAATCTTTACCGGAATCTTTGTCTGAAGCTCCGTTTCCGAGTTGGTATCCACATATACCACATCCCCGGTTTTATACCTTTCCCGGTTCTGCAGCACCACTGCCTCCAGATACTTTCCTTCCTTATTCCCTGTCTTAAGCCAGCTTCCCGACTGCAGCTTCGGAGTATACCCACTGATCCAGCCGTCATCATATGCCCAGACATTTCTATGGAAAGAACCCTCTTTCCTTGCATCAGCAACTTCCTGTGTCTCTTCGACAAAAGCATTCACATCATACTGTCCGCAAACCTCTGCATCCTTCAACATTGCCTCATATGCCTGAGAGTTTTCCACTATGCTGCCTTCGTGTTCTCCCTCTATATAATGACTGTTCACTATATTGCAGAGAAATCCTTTCTGCTCTACAAGCTTCTGCACCGGCTGATATTTCTCATAACGCACCATAAAGATAGACAAAAGTCCTGTCACAATGGCAAATAAAAACACCGCCTGTATCAGGCACAGAACCGACATTACAATGTGCATTCTGCACTCACGTACCGCATACTTCCATGTCATACGTTCTCCCCCCTTCTAACGGATCATTTTCTTTTTTAATGTCCAGCGGATCATCACGAACTGAAGCACAAAGGAGGACACAAAAAAGATTAGAAATAATGTTCCATATACCCCAACCGGAAAATGAAAATCAAATACATTCCATCTGCCTGCCAGAAACGGCATCAACAGATAACGAAACAAAAGCAACGTCACCAGATACGTTCCTGCCGACAGTACCGAACATTCTCCCAGATACAGCAGGATACTCTTACTATGACTCAGACCACATATCCGGAAAATCTTCAGTGTGCGCTGTCTGGTCGTCACAATGTAATGATATAGTGCACAGAAGTTAAAGGCTGCCACCATAGAAACCACCAGCACCAGCAAAAGGACTGTATTATACAGATAAGCATTATTTTCTGTTTCCTGCAGGTCATAATTGCATTCTGCCCTGTCCCCAAAACATTCCTCTGCCGCCTTGATCAGCAGATTGATCTCCCGCAGGGAAATATTGTCCTTAAACCGCATATCGATCTCATCCAGAAGAACCGCATCTTCTCCTACCGCTGTAATCGGCAGAAATCCTGTCCCGATTCCATTCTGCAGACCAATGATCTCATATTCATCTCCGCCGATCATCACGGTTCCGGATTCTGTCATATTTTTTTTGAGATAATCTCCTTCCGGTTTCTTTTGAGAACCATACATGATACATACCTTGTCTCCCTCCGCATACTCCCGGTCTGAGAAATATCTGCCGTACTGGAAAATATTCCCTGTGGTCGTTCCGATCTGATAATTATAAAGGGAATCCGGGCCATAATCACCGCTGTTGACGATCTTCCCATGATCGATCAGAAAATCCGTGTCAAACCGGTATTCTCCCTCTAAAATTCCGGTATGGATATTCAGAAGCTTTCCTGCCACCTCCTGATCCACTTCTTTGGCAAACTTCTTTATATCCGCAGCCGTCAGATCTTGAACATCATCATATTTTTCGTACTTTTGATTATTCAGATCTCCCACCACAGTCAAAGAACCACCTGCATCTGCATTTGCCTCCGCACCGGAAATATAGGAGCTTTTCAGACGAAACACGATCTCATTGGTTGCACTCCGGCTCAGCTCCTTCCGCTCTTTATATTCCCGGAACATTCCATAGGACAGATGAATGATCAGCGTCGATGCCATGATCGTAACGATCATCAAAACAAATATTTTTGTATAATCCCTTGCAAAGGACTTAATATTTTTAAATATGTACTTCATAAGCAGACCTCCTGTCTGATTTGCCTTCCCCACATTCCTTATTAAACTGCACCAAATACTGCAATTTAGCTGAGACTGCTTTTCTTTCGTTTGCGTACAATGAAGATAACGGCCGCGATCACCGGGATACAGACTGCGGCGATTACAGGATAGATCATCTTGGTTATACCGGCATCTTTGCTGTCATCCTCTGACTCAACATAATCATCCTTCAATTCCAATTTTAAATTTTTCTCTGTTTTTTTCGATATGCCTGACGTATCTTTCAGATAATCAAAAATCTCATCCTTTTTTTCACTGTAATTCTTCTGTTTAAATTTTTTAACAACTTTTTCAAGATCCGGTCTATTGCTTCCTGCCATCATACTCCCGTGATCCTTCTGATCCCTCACCTCATATACCTTATCCGGTGTCTCGGCATAGGTTACGAAATCAATCTCGTAAAATATGGCATCCTTCATGGTTTTTTCATCGTATTTAAAATACTGATCCATGAGTTTATCATAAGAAAAACGGATTTTATGATCTGTCTCGTCAATTTCAAGACTGAAATAACAAAGTTTTTTTCCATTCTGCTGTACCTGGAAATAATATTCGGAAGGTGCGCTTTTCCCCGCCTGATCCCACACCGTATAGATATAAAACGGCTTCCGGATCACGATCTCATCGGATGCCTTGATCTTTTTGGCAACATCCAGAAATTTGTCGTATGGATATTCTATTTTGTTTGCTCTGGTAACCGCATCCGCATCCTTATATTTCCGGTCATATTTCAATGCTTTTTTTACGCTTTTTTGAAACAGTACCGGTGCATTATCAATGACTGCGTCCGGAATCGTCTCCGCATACATTCCGTCCTTCTGTACCGTCACAGTATATGCCTTGACCGGACTTATCCCCATACCACCGATACACATCAATAAAATAACCGTAAACCCAAAAATAGTTTTTTTCATAAGCACTCCCTTCTGCCGTCCCCTATTGACAACTTCAAAAATAAAATATTTTGCCGCTCATGTAACTATTTTTATCATACCATATTATTAAGAAAAAATCATCATAAAAAACAGCACCGGTCAGAAAAAACTAACCAGTGCTGTTTTATCATATTTCTTTTATATTGCAAATATATTTCAACGCTGTCTTCTTCTCTCTCAGCTCTCAATGATCTCCGATAATATCTGAAAGATTTCCTTTCCCTTCGGATCCTCCTCCGAAATATTCATCTCCTGCAGACATTCATGCAGACGTTTCATTTCATCTCTCTGCTGCTCAAACCGCTCCAGAAGCCCCAGCTTCTCCTCGTAGCCCTTAAGCTGCTTCGTGATCCTTTTGACCGCATCATGCACCGCCTGTCTGGAGATTTCCATCTCCTCGGCGATCTCTGAGATCGAATAATCCTCCTGGATATACGCCTCAAAAATGCGCCTGTTATTTTCTTTTAATAATGCACCATAAAAATCATAGAGCATGGAAAGATATACTCTCTCCTCCAGCCGCTGCTCAATACTTTGCTCCTGTCCCCGTGCCACGTCTGTTTCCCCGCTTTCTCTATCAATTCTGACTTTCTAAATTTCTTTGCCAAGACCATTATACATGTTTTGCCTGTATGAAACAATAACAATCCATAGCATCAGTTGTTGGAAAATTATCTATCGAAAGCGATCTCCCTTTCCCCCTTCGTATAATACACAAATACATCCTCCAGATTACGAATATTTTCCTTTTTCTTTTCCAGATCCGAAATGAGATTTTCAACCGTATCCTGCACAAGGATCTCTCCCGATTTGATCAGGATAACCTCTTTTGCAATGTCTTCAATATCACTTACCACATGTGTTGCATATAAAATGGTACACGTTTTGGAAAGCTCCCTGACAAAATTCCGAAAATCATATCTTTCTACCGGATCAAGGCCTACCGTCGGCTCATCTAATATGATAAAATCCGGATCTCCGAGCAATGCCTGTGCCATAAGCACCCTCTGTTTCATTCCACCGGACAGGGTTGATATCTTTCGACTGGCGACATTCAGAATGTGCAGTCTTTCCAGCAAATAAGTGATTTCTTCCCGGACCTCCCGTTTTTTCAGTCCCTTTAATGCTGCAATATAATTCATACATTCTAAAACAGAAAACTCTTCATACAATCCCTGCTTTTGCGGCACATACCCCACTCTTTTTCTATAATCTTTTCCAAGCTTTTTTATGTTCTCATTTCCGTACAAAATCTCGCCGCTGTAATTCTGAATGCCATCCACCATGATACCGATCAAGGTGCTTTTCCCGGCTCCATTGGGTCCCAGCAGACCATAAACGCCACCCTGCATTTCGATATTGACATGGGATAATACTGTTTTTTTGTTGTACGCCTTAACCAGATCTTTTGCAACTATTTTTTTCATATGCTGTCCTCTCTCATCGTCAGATTTCCAACCACCATACCAAGAAAAATTAACGCCAGTAAGTGTAATCCATAAAATCCAAACAAAATAACGCCGATCTTTGTCTGAATGATCCCAAACAGAGCATTTCCCGCAACGCAGTTCCAATGAAAGTTTAAATGATGGATCGAATAATTACGAGAGACACTGTAGATCCAACTGCCATACAGGCTTCCCATCAAAAAGATGCTCCAGAAAATGATCATCCTGCATTTGGATCGAATCAGTGCATTTTTCCCAGAATAGGTAGAATACAGCAAAAGTCTTCTCTCCGTTTTGTTGTCTACTCCATAAACGCAGAAGGCAAAAATGGCTATCGCTATGGCTGAAAAAATTTCGATAAAATGAAAGGCAAATGCTTCCTTCCCCATGCCAAGTGCCAGCCTGTATCCCTTCTCATATAAAATATGATCTGCCTTCTTTTTCTCCTGCAAAAGTACCTTTTTATATGCTTTTTGGGCTCCTTTTTCTCTTTTCACACCGATTTCAAGGATGGAGATATATTCCTGGGAAAACGTCTTGTCACTCTCCAAATCCGTTTTCCATTCTTGAATTTCTTTTAATATGTCCTGCATATACTTTTTCGCTTCCGGCACCGTTTTCCCCTGAATTTCCATCATATATTTTTCATAGTAAAGTTTGTCAACATCTCCTGCATTTTGTACCTGTATCCCGGAAATAAAATAACCCGCACACAATACCGCAAGAAGCAGCATCCATCCCTTTTCACAAACCCAGTATTTTTTTATCTCATAGAATAAAAGTTCCATTTTCGATGGCAGATTCCAGCAAAAACTTGTCTTCCCGGCAATCTCCAGTGTCCTTCCATTTTCTCCGGCAAAGACCGGATATAAAAGGAACCCGGACACGCCTAACGAAATAATAAGCAACACACAGGCCAGGACCAGCACAAGATAGGTATGGACCGGCACATTCCATACATTCACACAGAAATACTGTGCTAATATATTTCTGATATCCATAAACTGTATCAAATTAATCCTGCGCATCAGATACAGCCAGCTGTTATCCCGGATATTGAACCAGAAATAACCTTCCAGAAAAAAAATCCCCGCTATCATGGTAAATGCGATATTTCTTTTTTTCCACAAAAGGATCAATGCATAAAAAATACTGAAAAATAAAATTCCCACCAAAATTTTATAGCATCCATATCCGATCAGAAATTTCCCTCCCGATATATTCAACGGAAATCCCTGAAACATATAAAAGCTTTGTACCTTCGCACGAAGATTTCCAAGACCATATAAAGAAGATAGAATAAGACATTTTACCCCATAAAATACGACCGATATGATCCCTGCATAAAAACAACCCACACCATATTTTACAAAACCAAGCCGGTTTCTTCCATTTGGCATGGCAAAATAAAACCTCAGAATCCCTTCATTTTTTTCAGGTATCAGCAGGATATAGGCTAACAGGAAGATCATACCAAACATCATGATTTCAAAGCAGCCTGCCTGAAGCAACCGCTCCATCCCGTACGCATCAATTTCCTTTTCTTTTACGTTCCTGAATCCGGAAAAATCTGTTTTAATTTTTTGTTGTAATCTTTTGGAATACTTGCTTTTTACAAAAATAGAAATTCCATTTTCCTGTCGATCCAATACAGAAGCCACATATTCTTTATAGCTGTTACTATATTGTGCCTGTTTGTATATGATATTGTATAATGCATCCTCTGCTTTATAGGAATTTGTATACAGTCCGTTTTTTTCGAAATCTTTCTTTTCCGCAAACTTTTCCAATGTATTCATATCCATATTTTTTACATCGTGGATCATATTTTTATATGCGTTTCCGGAAAAATCTCCTCCCACACCGGCACCCCTTAGCAAGGTATAAATGACGCACACAAAAAGAGACAACAACACTACTGCACTTCTTTTTTTATTCAGGACTCTCCTGCATTCGCTCCGGAACATGACATCAACTCCCCGCAATTTTGGCTAAATCGTTTGTTCGGTACACCATTCCATCCTTGTTCATTCCGTAAACCGAATCTTTGGACATCTGGAAAATGAGATCTGACGAGGTACCCATTTTTTTCGGCTTGCCAAAATTCTCCATCTGATAATAGGTGTTCTTCTGGGTTTTATCATCAGAAACTGCAAAAAAGGCCACATCCTCAAGTCCGATGGCTCTTACCATATTTGTCTGACTTGCGGCATAAATGCATTCTGTTTTTTTCGTTTCTATATTATATTTTTCTATGCCCTTCTCATCGGAAAATACAATAACATCCTTTCCCATTGCTACACCCAGCATGGCGGAAGTAGGATTTTTTGAAAGAATTCTGTTTTCTTTTCCTTTCAGAAATTCCAGATAAGTGAAGATATGCTTCAATTTTACATCGTCTTTCTTTTCTATAATCTCCTTTTCGCTCAGATCACAGAACGTGTGAGAAAAACAAACCATGCCATCCCTCACATCCAGTGATGTTATATTGTTGTCAACACTGGTAGAATGATAAAGCGTTTTTTCTGTGTCCTTTTCAAAGTCATAAACACGAATGCCCGCCTCCACATTGATCTTTTCTTCCCTGGCTTTCATGTCATATCCATTGCGATATGCCACATACAGACACCCATCCCGGCAGCATACCGCTGTTGCAGACTGCATCTCCCGAAAAGTATGCAAAAGCATACGATTTGTCCCATCCGGATTGCAGCGAACCAGATCCAAACTTTTCCAATCATCTCCCTCATCCTGATTTCCCAGATAGTAAAGATATTCCCCGTCAAAAAAGACCAATAGACGACTGATACTCTCAATCCATCCGTCACAATCCGCATTTTTATGTTGACAGCCAATCTTTTGACAAATAGGGGTTTCCTTTTTGGTTTTTGCATCGATATAAACAATTCCCCTGTCCCCATATTCAAACAGCCCCTTGTCCCCATACAATGCTCTGGAAAAGGAAGCATCACAAAACCAATCTTGCGTAAATGTCTGTCTTTTGCTAAAAAAGGAGATCACGAAAACGACTCCCGCCGCAAGTACAAAACACACCCCACAGACAAGCAGGGTTCCCTTAGATATTCTTTTTCCATGTTTCATATTGTTTCCTCACTTCCTTCAGCAGTTTCTTTTGCTTCCCGGCTACTGTTTTTTTTGCTATCTCATATTCCTCCGAAAACGTACTCTCTTTCCAGATATCATAATATTCTTTTCCCGCATCTGCATAAGCACCTACATCCTTAAAATTTTTAAAATCCAGTTGAAACCCGGCAAACTTTGAAGTCTGACATTTTTTAGAACGATACAGTTTCTCCTTTTGTTGTCTGATGTTTTTGTAGTAAACGATCTCCTCTTCTATCGGCAGGGAGCCTCGGAACAGCCCCAGTACATCCACTAAGCTGTGACTGACACCTTTATCACTGACAACTCTTCCGTTTTCTATGGTATAATCCTTCCCCTCTTTTCCATACAGCAGAAGCCTTGTATAATCATCTCTGGTATACAATAAGGTTAATAACTGTAACGCATTTTCTTTCTTTTTACTTTTTTCACAAATCCCCGTCGTTCCACCATTCCGTTCAAAATTTACCGTAAAATCCAGATCATAAACAGATACGCCGTCTAAAGAATCAACGGTCTCCGTTCTCTTTGTCAACAAAATCGTAAACTCTTTCTTTTTAATCAGCTCTTTTATCTTATCCCGGTCACCGCTGTTTTGGTGAAAAGTGCAAAGCTCATTGATCTGTCCGGCTTTATTCAGATCATAAAACAACTTTTCCAGTTGATATATCTTGGAATTTTCAAATACCGTTGATATTGTTTCTGTTTTTCCGTCAAAATACATGCCGTAATCAATATTTCCACCAAAAATACCGGCAAAATCTTCGAGAGATAGATCGAACAAAAGCTTGTCCTTGTCCGTTTTATTTTTGGATAAATATTGGTTGACCGATAAAATATCTCCATTAAAATTGGCTGCCTTTTTCCCAAGTACATCTTTATTAAAGACAATGCAGTATTTTCCGTCTGCAAAAATACCGTTTGGCACCGTATAAACCCGGCCGTCCACCTCCACCGATTTCCACAGAGGATCTTCAAAAGCACCATATAATTCGCTTTTATCATTCATCTGTCCGTCTAAACACATCAAAAGATTATCCCGGCATAATTCTGTCACATAGTTTCTTTCATCTGTATTTTGACCTGCTAATGCAATATCCGTTGATCCATCCTTTAACACCTGACGAATCTCACGATCATACTCTTCTTCCTTTAAATATTGAAATTTGAGACGAAAATTATATCCGTCTTCCTTTAATTTTTCGTTGAAATATTTCAAATACGTTTCATTCACATCGACATCATCGGATATAGTCCAGACAATATCCGACGACGACGCAGAAACCAGACGTTCCTTAATGTCAGCCTTATCAGCCGTCCCGGCTGTTTCGCTCCCGGCAGTTTCCGTCTCAGCTGTTTTTTGCTGCTTTTGCACATCCTTGGAACACCCACACATTAAAATAGATACAAACACAAGTGTACCGGTAAGTAACTTTTGTCGTAATTTCATTGCCTCACCCTCCTTTACAATTCCCCATAACTGATAAATACCGTATCTTAATTTTATCAGCCGTATAAATGCCTGTCCATAAAGACGAATGTAATATCATATATTCTTCAGAAAGTCAGAAAATTGTTAAAAAAAACGAGCATTTTCCTATACACTAAATATAAAACTCCCGGTCACCATTTCCGGTAACCGGGAGTCCATATTGTTATATTCCATTTCAAGTAGATCAAAGCTTACTCAGCCACGGAACTATATTTCATTATTTGCTCAGGAACTCATCAATTCCCTTTGCTGCTGCCTTACCGGCACCCATTGCAAGGATTACGGTTGCGGCGCCTGTTACGGCATCACCACCGGCATATACGCCTTCCTTCGTGGTCTGTCCGTTTTCTTCTTCCGCAATGATACACTTTCTCTTGTTGATCTCCAGACCCTTTGTGGTAGAGGAGATCAGTGGGTTCGGACTGGTACCCAAAGACATAATAACGGTATCTACGTCAAGGGTGAACTCAGAGCCTGCGATCTCCACAGGTCTTCTTCTGCCTGACTCGTCCGGCTCACCAAGCTCCATACGGATACATGTCATTCCCTTTACGCTTCCATTCTCGTCTACAAGAATCTCTGTCGGATTTGTGAGAAGATCAAATACGATACCCTCTTCTTTTGCATGATGTACCTCTTCCACTCTGGCAGGAAGCTCTTCCTCGCTACGACGATATACGATATGAACTTCAGCGCCCAGACGAAGTGCTGTTCTTGCTGCATCCATTGCTACGTTACCACCACCAACGACAGCAACCTTCTTGCCGGCGATGATCGGTGTATCATATTTATCATCAAATGCTTTCATCAGGTTACTTCTGGTCAGATACTCGTTTGCAGAGAATACTCCGTTGGCATTCTCACCCGGAATACCCATAAATCTCGGAAGACCTGCTCCAGAACCAACAAATACCGCATCAAAGCCCTCGTCATTCAGAAGCTCATCAATCGTTGTTGCCTTACCGATAACAACATTTGTCTCGATCTTTACGCCCAGAGCCTTTACATTCTCTACCTCAGCCGCTACGACACGATCCTTTGGCAGACGGAACTCAGGGATTCCGTAGGAAAGAACACCACCGGCCTTGTGGAGTGCCTCAAAAATCGTTACATCATAGCCAAGCTTTGCCAGATCACCGGCACAGGTCAGACCTGCAGGACCGGAACCGATCACAGCAACCTTCTTGCCCTTCTTCTCTGTAGCAGGCTCCGGCTTGATACCCTGCTCTCTTGCAGTATCAGCCACATAACGCTCCAGCTTACCGATGGAAACGGCATCTCCCTTGATACCGCGAACACACATGGACTCACACTGGCTCTCCTGTGGACATACACGCCCACAGACAGCAGGAAGTGCGGAATATTTGCTGATCACCTTATAAGCACCGGCTACATTATCCTCTCCCACTTCCTTAATGAATCCAGGAATATCAATATTTACAGGACATCCCTGAACACAACGTGGATTTTTACACTGCAGGCAGCGTGTTGCCTCTGCCATTGCCTCTTCTTTATTATATCCCAGACAAACCTCATCGAAGTTTGTGGCACGTACCTTTGGATCCTGCTCTCTGACAGGAATTCTCTTCATAACATCTACTTCCATATCTATCCTCATTTCTGCATGCGATTTTCATAGTTTCTATATAAATCTGTCCGGTCTTAGTGACACTGGCCACATCCGCCGTGATGTGTGTCGCCTTCCTCGAATTTCAGCTTTGCACGGCCTTCCTCGGTCTTGTACATAGCCTGACGCTTCATTGCCTGATCAAAATCTACCAGATGACCGTCAAACTCCGGTCCATCAACACAGGCAAATTTGATCTCGTCACCAACCTGCAGACGGCATGCTCCACACATACCGGTTCCGTCTACCATGATCGGGTTCATGCTGACGATCGTAGGAATATTCATTTCCTTTGTCAGCAGGCAGACAAATTTCATCATGATCATTGGTCCGATCGCTACGACCTTGGTGTAGCTCTTTCCCTGTGCATAAAGATCCTTGATCTTGTCACAGCCATTTCCCTTGAACTCATAGGAACCATCATCTGTTGCAATGTAAAGATTTGCTGCAACCTTACGCATCTCATCCTCAAGGATCAGGATATCCTTTGTTCTGGCACCGATGATAACATCCACATCCACACCATGCTCCTTCATCCATTTTACCTGTGGATAAACCGGTGCGGTACCAACACCACCACAGACGAACAGGATCTTTTCCTTCTTTAACTCGTCTAATGGCATCTCGATCAGCTCAGAAGGGCATCCGAGAGGACCTACGAAATCCTCAAAGCTCTCTCCGACCTCATATTCTGCCATCTCCATTGTGGAAGCTCCTACCGTCTGAAAAACGATGGTAACTGTCCCCTTTTCCCTGTCATAATCGCAGACAGTCAGTGGAATACGCTCTCCTTCCTCATCCATTTTTACAATGACAAACTGTCCGGGCTGACAGTGCTTTGCCACTCTGGGTGCCTCAATATCCATAAGCCAGATATTGTTGGCAAGATACTCTTTTTTTAGAATTTTAAACATAATGAGCCTCCATTTTCTTGTGTGATACAGCCTTTTCTATAGAGAATTTCATAGAAAAGGCTAATTTATATCATCAGCATTTTCCGATAGAAAAAGCTGATAAATCCTTACATGTTGATAAAAAACTGTTGGAATACCGGTGGTCATCACTGACATTGTCTCCAAACCATTCCGGCGGAACAAAGTCCTCCGCGTCCTTGCTGTCCGCAAACTCTACCTCAATAAAGACAAGCCCCTCCAGTACTCCATGAAAAATATCCAGTTCTCCGGTATGTCCGTCCGACAGCGGGATAATATAGCGGTCCTTGCGGATCAGATTGCCGTCCGTTTTCTCTCTGAGATGCTCATAGCCGCTCTGATTTAACGGAACTTCCACCTCCTGATTAACCCGGACACCCTGATCATTCTGTCCCTCAAGTCCCATCCGTGACTTGTAGGTGAGGATATACCGGTCATTGCTTTTCCGGATACGGATTACGGGATCTGTGCAGAGATACCCCTGTTCCATATGTCTGACCGGATACCCGTCAAGCTCCTCCGGCAGCCTCCGGATCAGAAACTTTTTTTCAATCTCCATTTGTGTATTCTCCTGTTATAAGCAAGACTTTACTGCTCCGATGCCTTGGCGTTCTTTGACTTGCGCCAGCGGATTCCCAGCATGATCGCAGCATATGCTACCGCCATACTGACCAATGCCTTGATGAAATACCAGAGAAATGCACCTCCGAATGTAAGATCCGCAAGGGACTTTGCTAAAAATGCAGGAATCATATCTATTCCTCCTTTCTGTCCATGTTGCTTATCGCCTGTTGACTAACTCTTTCATTACATCATTCCAGTCAAGACCACATTCTACCATCAACACCATCGTATGATAAAGCAGATCTGCAATCTCATATTTTAACTCCTCTGCATCCGGATTCTTGGCAGCGATCACCATCTCCGTTGCCTCCTCTCCGCACTTTTTGAGGATCTTGTCAATGCCCTTATCGAAAAGATAATTGGTATAAGAGCCCTCCTTTGGATGCTCCTTGCGGTTCCGGATCACATCATAATCCTCCGTCAACACCGTCAAAGGATTGGTATCCACATAATCTCTGCTGGCAAGCTCCCGATAGAAGCAGCTTCGATTACCGGTATGGCATGCCGCTCCGATCTGGCGTACCTTCGCAAGGATCGTATCATTGTCACAGTCGATCATCAGCTTTTTCACATACTGATAATGACCGGAGGTATCTCCCTTGCACCAGAGTTCCTGACGACTGCGGCTGTAATATGTCATTTTGCCGGTCTCCAGCGTATGACGGAAGGATTCCTCATTCATATATGCCACCATCAGAACCTCGTTAGTGCGGTAATCCTGAACAACCGCCGGGATCAGCCCATTGTCCATCAGCTTGAAATCCGAAAAGTCAATGGATGTCTCAAAGACAGCTACGTCAATTCCCTGACTCTTCAGTGCTCTCTTTGCTTTATAAATATCTTTTTCTTCGAAGTAATTCGTAGATACACTTTCCACATGCTCCAGACTCATAAGCTCTGCCAGATCATTCCGGATCAGCCCGTCACGGATCATAATCTCTGCCTTACATCCGGATACCGCCTGTTTCAGCTTGTCTGTCACATCCACATGCTTCAGGATGATCATACCAAAACCCATATCATAATATTGATTTAACTGCTCTGCTGTATGAGGATCTCTCTGCATATCGATCTCAATGGCAAGCTTATCCCGGTCAAAGCGTGATGTGATCTCCTGCATCTCCTTCTCCACCGGAAGTACCGCACGGCGCATCACGATCCGGGACGCCCCGGTATAAAGTGCTTTCTTGGCATCCTCAAAGCGGTTCACATGAACGCCTGCAATAAAAGGAATGTCAATATCCTTCTCAATGGCTCTCAGCGTATGAAGAAACTCCTCGTGAGAAGCCTCATCTCCGGTATAATTGTACAAGTAAAGGCTGTCTGCCCCCTCGCAGGAATATTTATCCGCCAGACTGACGATGCTGGAGGACAATTCATTCTCCCCATTGATAAATGGTATTATCTTTTTCTGACTCATAAAATAAACGCCTTTCTGTCTGCTTTTGAAACATCAAACTCGATCATCTCAAAAGGATTCTTTATAAGCTTCCCTTGGTGGAAAGCACCTCCTGTATCCTGTCATCATACTGCGTTGCCTGATCCAGTGCCTTTGCAAAGGCTTTAAATGCCGCTTCAATGATATGATGATTATTTTCTCCATCTAACATTTTTAAATGCAGATTCATTTCCGCACCGTAGCTGACCGCATAGAAAAACTCATGCACCATCTCGGTATCGAAATCTCCTACCTTCGGAACCGTGAGAGGCATATAAAACTTCAGATATGGTCTGCCGGAAAGATCAAGGGCACAGAGCATCAATGTCTCATCCATAGGCAGCATGCAGTCACCAAATCTGCGGATGCCCTTCTTGTCTCCTACCGCCTGCCGGATCGCCTGACCCAGAACAATACCGGTATCCTCAATGGTATGGTGGGAATCCACCTCCAGATCGCCCTCCACATCCACTGTCAGATCAAAAAGACCATGCCTTGCAAAACTGTTAAGCATATGGTCGAAAAAACCAATCCCTGTATGGATCTGTGCCTTTCCTGTCCCGTCCAGATCAAGGGAAATATGAACATTTGTCTCGCCGGTGACACGGCTGATCTCTGCTTTTCTCTCCTGCATGTCCTGCCTCCTTAATGATAATAATTATACACGAACCATGATGTTTACGCAAATACTACTTTTCTTCGAATCTCACGGCAATAGAGTTGGCATGTGCTGTCAGCTTTTCCGCCTTTGCAAACTTCTCAATATCCTCATGAACAAGCTTCAATGCTTCCTCTGAGTAAGAAATGATGCTGGATTTCTTTACAAAATCGTCCACAGAAAGCGGAGAAAAGAACTTCGCGGTACCGTTGGTTGGTAATATATGGTTTGGTCCTGCAAAGTAATCTCCCAGAGGCTCACTGCTGTACTCGCCCAGGAAGATTGCCCCCGCATTGCGGATTCTTGTCATCGTATCAAACGGATTGGCTGTCATGATCTCCAAATGCTCTGACGCAATCTCATTGGCAGTATCAATGGCATCCTGCATATTGTCTGCCACAAGAATATATCCATAGGAATCCAGAGACTTCTGAATGATCTCCTTGCGGGAAAGCTGTGCCACAAAGCCATCCACCTCTTCGGATACCTTCCTGGCAAGCTCCATGCTCGTGGTGATCAGAATTGCACTGGCAAGCTCATCATGCTCTGCCTGTGATAAAAGATCTGCTGCCACATATCTTGGATTTGCTGTCTCATCCGCCAGTACAAGGATCTCGCTTGGTCCGGCAATGGAATCAATGCTGACGTGGCCATATACGGTTCTCTTGGCAAGTGCCACAAAAATATTGCCCGGTCCCACGATCTTGTCCACCTTGCGGATGCTCTCTGTACCGTATGCCAGAGCAGCGATCGCCTGGGCACCGCCTACCTTGTAAATCTCATCCACACCGGCCTCATTTGCTGCAACCAGTGTCACAGGATATACCTTTCCGTCCTTTCCCGGCGGTGTTGTCATCACAATGCGATCCACGCCCGCAACTTTCGCCGGCATTACATTCATCAGAACAGAAGAAGGATATACTGCTTTGCCGCCCGGCACATAAACACCGACTCTCTCAAGTGGTGTGATCTTCTGTCCCAGCAGAGTGCCGTCCGGCTTGCTGTCAAACCAGCTGTAGCGCACCTGCTTCTCGTGATAGGAACGGATATTGACCAGTGCCTTGCGGATCACATCGATCAGCTCCTGATCCACCTGCTCATATGCCTCGTCAATCTCCTCCTTTGTCACACGGATCGTCTCCGGCGTGATGGTCACACCATCAAACTTCCCGGTATACTCAAAAAGTGCCTTGTCTTTTCTGTCTTTGACTGCATTTAAGATCTCGTCCACCGCATCCTGATACTTTCCATACTGGTTTGGACTTCTCTTCAGCATATTTTCCAAAATGTTGTTCTTTTCTTTTTCTGTTAATGTAACGATCCGCATGGTATTTCCTCCTTTACTCTATGTACAGCTTTTATGTTTCATCTCTTTTTCGAATTATTCCTGATTTGCAGAAACAATCTTTTTCAGATCCTTGACGAGCTTTGTGATCCGCTCGTGCTCCATCTTCATGCTCACCTCATTGACAACAACTCTCGCAGACAGCGGGCATATCTCCTCCAGCACCTGAAGACCGTTTTCTTTCAAAGTGGAACCTGTCTCAACAATATCCACGATCACCTCTGAAAGACCTACGATCGGTGCCAGCTCCACAGATCCATTGAGCTTAATGATCTCTACGGTCTGATGCTTTGTATTATAAAAGTAGTCTTTTGCAATCCGGGGATATTTACTTGCCACCCGGATCAAAGAACCGTCATTCAGCTTTTCTCTGGCACTTTCCGGTCCGGCCACACACATTCTGCACTTTCCCACATTCAGGTCAAGCACCTCATAAAGCTTGCGTCCCGCCTCCAGGATCGTATCCTTGCCAACAACACCGATATCTGCCGCCCCCATCTCCACATAGGTCGGAACATCGGTTGCTTTGGAAAGGAAAAAGCGATAGCCTAACTCCTCGTTGACAAAGATCAGCTTTCTTGTCTTTTCATCCTTCATTTCCTCACAGGTAATGCCAATCTGCTCCAAAAGGCTTAATGTGTGCTTTGCAAGTCTTCCCTTTGCAAGGGCAAATGTTATATATCTTCTCATCTCTTCACTCCGTTCTTTTGCTATGTTTGGTCAACCGGCTTCTTATATCGTATCTGCCTGCACCAGGATCACATCATCCGCTCCGATTCTGTCCGCATATTCCTGATACTGCTTAAGCTCTCTGCCGGAGGATTTCCGGATCAGCTGAACGACTTTGCCACTTCCCCGGAGCTTTGCCGCCAGATGATGTGCTTTCTCCCGGTACTGTGCCGGATAAACCACTAAAGTACCGCCCGACTTCTCCTTTTTCAGAAGCTGCTGCCGCTCCAGAGCTAACATTAACTGGTCCACGATAATAACTGCTCCGATCGCCGGTGCATCCTTGCCAAACTGAGCCACCAGACCATCATATCGTCCGCCGCTCGCCAGTGCCTCGCCATTTCCGTATGTATACGCCCGGAAGATCACGCCCGTATAATAGCTGTAATTACTCAGCATACTCAGATCCACGGTAATGTACTGCTGATAACCGTACATTGCCACGATCTGCTCTACTTTCTTTAAACGGTCCAGTGCTTTTAATACACGCTCATTATCTGTTCTTTCCTTAACAAAGGCCTCTGACTCCGCAAAGCTTCCCTGAAGTTCTGACAGACTGACGAATATCTCCTTTAACGGCTTTGCCACCGTGAGGCGGTCCAGAAGCTCCTCCACACCAAAGAAATTCTTACTCTCGATCAGTGTGAACAGCTCCTCTGCCTCCGCAGCGGAAAATCCGGCTTCTTCCACCAGTCCCCGCAGCAGATCAGCCTGGCCGATCTCCAGCTGAAACTCCTGTAGTCCGCTCTTTAACAGACATTCAATCGTAAGCACCACCATCTCTGCATCCGCATCAGAACTGGTATCATTAAAAAGCTCCGCTCCAAGCTGGGTTACCTCCTGAAGCTTTCCCTTGTAAGGTGTGGTATTTACAAAGGTGTTCCCCATATAACACAGACGGATCGGCATTTCTTCCTCTCTGTCATACTTTGATACACAGCGCGCGATCGCCGGTGTGATATCCGGCCGGAGTACAAGGGTGTTATTGCCCCGGTCAAAAAACTTAAACATTGCCTGTGACTGTACAGAGCCCTTTTCCTTACTAAATATATCGAAGTATTCAAAGGTTGGTGTCTGGATATCACGAAATCCATAGGAGATCATGACCTGATGAAGCTCCTGCTGTATCTTTAAACGGCTGGCACATTCTGCGCCGTAAATATCCCGGACACCGCCCGGTGTATGCAATAGTTCCTGACCAAAATTCTGTTCTGACATGCTCTCCTCTTTTCTGCACACCTGTATCATGTGCGGTATTGATATTTCAGATGACCTGATTTCTCTGCCTTTTATTATTGCAGTATTTTTGTAATTAGTAAAGACTGGTTGGATTCTCCAGTTTCGGATCATATCCCTTTTCCTTCAATGCATCTACGATCTGCTGCTTATGCTCGTGGCCAAATGCCTCTAATGTGATCTTTAATTCTACTGCGGCATTCCGGTTAATGCTGACAAACTGGTTATGCTCCAGACGGATGACATTTCCCTTAAGCTGCGCAATGACATTTGCCACATTGACCAGCTCGCCCGGACGATCCGGAAGCTGTACGGATACAGTAAATACACGGCCTCTCTCGATCAGTCCATGCTGTACCACAGAGGACATGGTAATGATATCCATATTACCACCACTCAGGATAGATACGACTCTCTTATCCTTGCAATTTAAATGCTTCAGGGCGGCAACCGTTAAAAGTCCGGAATTTTCTACAACCATCTTATGATTTTCGACCACATCCAGGAAATTTACAATAAGCTCTTCATCCTCTACGGTAATGATATCGTCCAGATTCTTCTGGATATATGGGAATACAATGTCTCCCGGTGTCTTTACGGCAGTACCGTCTGCAATGGTCACGGCACTTGGCAGGGAAACAACCTTTCCCGCTTTCAGGGATGCCTTCATGCAGGCTGCATTGGCCGGCTCCACACCGATGACCTGAATGTTCGGATTCAGCATTTTGGCCAGAGTGGATACTCCTGCTGCCAGTCCGCCTCCACCGATCGGCACAAGAATGATATCCACTGTCGGCAGTTCCTTAAAGATCTCCATCGCAATGGAGCCCTGTCCGGTTGCCACCGCAAGATCATTGAACGGATGCACAAATGTCATTTTGCGTTCCTCGGCAATCTCCAGTGCTTTCTGATAAGACTCGTCATAGACACCGCCATACAGCACAACCTCTGCACCATAGCTTCTGGTACGGTTTACCTTGATCAGAGGGGTTGTCGTAGGCATTACGATCACCGCCTTTGTTCCAAACAGCTTGGCTGCATTGGCAACACCCTGTGCGTGATTACCGGCAGAAGCTGTGATCAGTCCATGTGCCAGCTCCTCCTCTGTCAGTGTACTTGCTTTATAATAAGCTCCTCTCACCTTATATGCCCCTGTATTCTGCAGATTCTCCGGCTTTAAATATACCTTATTGCCGGACATTTCTGAAAAGTAACCGCTATAGATCAGATTCGTGGGAAGCGTAACCTCTTTTACTTTTTCTGCTGCCTCCTCAAAACTTTCCAATGTCATCATATGAATCACCATGCCTTTCTTATCTTTTCTGTCATCCTTTTTGACAATCATATATTATGATACAGGCTGTCACCTGTTTTATTCCTCCTCATCCTGCGTCTCAAACAGGGCATCCACAAACTTGTCCGCATCAAACTTCTGCAGATCGTCGATCTGCTCTCCGATACCGATATATTTCACCGGAATATTCATCTCGGACTGAATGGCGATCGCAATCCCGCCTCTGGCTGTTCCATCCAGTTTTGTCAGCACGATTCCGGAAATATCCGCCACCTCTGCAAACTGTTTTGCCTGTACCAGCGCATTCTGTCCTGTGGTTCCATCCAATACGATCAGCGTCTCCCGATATGCCTCCGGAAACTCCCGCTCAATAATGCGGTTGATCTTGCGAAGCTCCTCCATCAGGTTCTTTTTATTGTGAAGACGTCCTGCCGTATCGCAGATCAGCACGTCTGCCTTTCTCGCCTTTGCAGCATTCACCGCATCAAAAACAACAGAAGCAGGATCACCGCCCTCCTGTCCGGCAATAATCTCCACACCGGCGCGGTTAGACCACTCCGTCAGCTGCTCGATGGCTGCCGCACGGAAAGTATCTGCCGCCGCCAGGATCACCTTTTTCCCCTGAGCCTTTAACTGACCGGCAAGTTTTCCTACAGAAGTTGTTTTTCCGACACCGTTGACACCGATCATCAATACCACCGATGTCTTATGCTCAAACTCATATGCAGTCTCATCCACCTGCATCTGCTGCTTTATGGTGTCCATCAGAAGCTCTCTGCATACGGAAACCTCTTTGATCTTCTGCTCTTTAACCTTTTCCTTAAGATCCTCAATGATCCTGTCGGTGGTGTTCACTCCAATATCCGCCATGATCAGAATCTCCTCCAGCTCCTCATAAAAATCATCATCAATCTCAGAGAAACCACTGAAAAGAGAATCAATTCCTGATACAAAATTATCTCTGGTCTTTGTCAGACCACTTTTTAATCTGTCAAAAAATCCCATATAAATGAACCTGTCCTTCCGATAATTAATTTACAACATCCTTCTCATCTAAAAGATTTACGGATACCAGCGTAGAAACCCCCTTCTCCTGCATAGTAATACCATACAAAATGTCTGCTGCATTCATCGTGCCTCGACGATGGGTGATCACAATAAACTGGGTATCCTTCGTCAGCTTATGAAGATACTGTGCATAGCGGTCTACATTGGAATCGTCCAATGCCGCCTCGATCTCGTCCAGCAGACAGAATGGCGAAGGCTTCAGACTCTGAATTGCAAATAACAGCGCAATAGCCGTCAATGCCTTCTCTCCACCGGAAAGCTGCATCATATTCTGAAGCTTCTTTCCCGGTGGCTGTGCAACGATCTTGATGCCTGCCGTCAGGATATCTTCCTCTTCCAGAAGCTCCAGCGTACCACGGCCTCCACCGAAAAGCTCCTTAAATACCTTGTCAAAACGTTCCCGGATCTCGGCAAACTGCTCGGCAAACTGCTTTCGCATGGACTCGTCAAGCTCACTGATGATCCCCTCTAACACGCCAGCCGCCTTGATCAGATCATCATGCTGCGTCTTTAACTGGGTGTAACGCTCCAGCACATCCTGATACTGTTCAATGGCATTGACATTGACATCTCCCAGTGCCTTGATCCTGGATTTTAAGGAACTGATCTCTTGCTTCATCTGCGGCATAGAAAGCTCCGTGTTTGTCCGAAGCTCCTCTGCCCCATGATAAGTCAGCTCGTACTGCTCCCACATATATGTAGTCCGTGAGTTGATCCGCTCCTCCATTTTTTCCTTCTGATTATTCAAACGGAAACACTCTTTATCCAGCTCATTGATCTTGTCGGAAAGACCTTCTCTCTTATCAATGAAGTCTTTATGCTGTCTGGAAAGCTCGTCCTTCTGCTCTGTCTCCTGACGGATCGTTTCCTCCAGCTCTGCGATCTCTCCCGCCGTATCCTCGATCTGCTGCTTTGCCTTCTCAATCTCCTGCTGTTTTTCCTGCATAAGATCCTCTGCCTGTCTACTGTCGGATTGAATTCCGTCAAGCTCTGATGTCAGCTGTTTCAGCGTCTCATTGATACGGGTAATATTCTGTGCCACGAATTCATTGCTCTGAATTTCCGTGGAGATCTTAAGAGTATACTCGTTATTCTTCTCCGTAAGCTCTTTTTCCTCCTCACGAAGTTCCTCCAGACGATGGTTCAGCTGCTCCAGATATGTCTCATTCTCCTTGCTGCGGCTCTCACTGTCGCTGATGCTCGCTTTCAGATCATCCAGCTGCTTCTGAAGCTCTGCTTTCGTACTCTCGATTCCCTGGCTGTCCAAACGGATCTGCTCCAGTTCATTCTGATTCTGCAGGAAATCCCCTCTGGCTCTGTCGTAATTGATCTTAGCCGTATTTTGCTGCAGGATCAGCTCCTGACGGATGCTGCGGTTCTTTTCGATAGCCTTCTGCTGTTCCTGTGCCTCTTTCCGGCCTTCCTCCTGCTCCCGCAGAATCCCGCGCATTCTCTCTCTCTGCGCCTCCACTTCCTTTTCGAGATTTTCCATCTCACGGTGGCGTCCCAAAAGGTTATTATTGTTTTTATAAGCTCCACCGGACATAGAACCGCCCGGATTTAAAAGCTCTCCCTCCTTCGTTACAATCCGAAGGGAATGCTTATACTTTCTTGCAAGAGCGATGGCATTATCAATATGATCCACCACCACAAATCTGCCCAGAAGATATTCGATCAACTGGTCAAACTTCGCATCCGCATGTACCAGAGAAGAACCAAAGCCTACTACGCCCGGCTCCCTTAATATATTTTGTGCCTGATTCACACCACGGCCGGATATATTAGTCAGCGGAAGGAAGGTGGCACGACCGTAACGGTTCTTTTTTAACAGAGCGATCATCGCCTTGGCAGTCTGTTCATTGTCTGTAACAATGTTCTGAATACTGCCTCCCAAAGCAGTCTCGATCGCAATCTCATAATCCTTCTCCACCCGGATGATGTCTGCGACAACACCAATGATACCCGGATTATGCTCCTTCTGCTCCATCACGCGGCGGATGCTCTGTCCAAAGCCTTCGTAACGCTCCGTCATATTCTTTAAGGAATTCAGACGGGAATTTGCCATATGGAACTTCTGCTGGGTATCCCGATGCTCTTTTTCCAGCTCCTGACTCCGCTCGGAAAGACGTTTTAACGCATTACGGATCTCTGCATTATTGGCATCCATTCCCTCAATCTTGTCCGAAATATCGGACAGAATAGCCTTTTGCTGCTCCATGGTTTCCTGCAGACCTGCCGCTTCGGATTTATTTTTCAACACCTTCTGGGTCATTTCTGCCCGTTTAACATTGATCTGCTCCAGCTGTGTTTCATATTTCTGCTGTTCTGTCTTGATCTCTGTGGTCTGACTCATTGCCGCCAGAATATCATTATTGCGGTCTGCGATCTCCTTCTCTGTAGATGCGATCTGTCCGGAGGTCTGTGTGAGACGCTCCTTCATTTCATCCTGTTCCTTACGGATCCCGGCAAGGCGTTCATCAAAGGCATCCTGCTTCTCCTGGTAGCCTGCCTTTTCTTCCTCCGCCTGATCCATGGATTTTTGCAGATTTTCCAACCGTTCTTTATAATGCTCCTCATTCTGGCTGGCGCTCCGGATCTGCTCCTGAAGCACCCGGACATTACCTTCCTGCTCATTTAAGGATACTCTGGAATTGGTCAGGCGTTCCTTATGTTCCTCCAGACTCTGACTATGCTTTTCCAGCACTTCTTCAACCTGTGCATATTCTGCCTTTGTTTCTTCAAAATCCTTTTTTGCCTGTTCCAGATCACCGGAAGCAATGTCCTGTTTCTTGGACACATCTTCCATCTCCGTATGAATCTGATCATACTCCATCAAAAAGATATTTACATCCAGATTACGAAGCTCATCACGATAGATCAAATATTCATGTGCCTTCTCCGACTGCTTTTCCAATGGTCCTACCTGCTTTTCCAGCTCCGACAGAATATCCTCAATACGAATCATATTCTGCTGCTCCTCCGCCAGGTTTTTCTCTGCAGCAGCCTTTCTCTTTTTGAACTTCACAATACCGGCTGCCTCATCAAAAAGCTCACGCCTTTCTTCCGGCTTACCACTGAGGATCTTATCAATCTGCCCCTGTCCGATAATAGAATAGCCTTCCTTACCGATACCGGTATCAAACAACAGCTCCTGAATATCACGCAGACGACAGGAGGCGCCATTTAAGAGATACTCACTCTCGCCGGAACGGTACACTCTTCTGGCAATGGTGACCTCCTCATATGGTACATTTAGCTTGTGATCCTCATTGCTGATGGTAATGGCTACATAAGCATATCCCAGAGGCTTACGGAGCTCCGTTCCCGCAAAGATGATGTCCTCCATCTTGGCACCACGAAGCTGCTTGGCACTCTGCTCACCCAGTACCCAACGCACGGCATCGGCAACATTGCTCTTTCCACTTCCGTTAGGTCCTACAATCGCCGTAATACCATTATGAAATTCAAATAACAATTTATTGGCAAATGATTTAAAACCATGCACTTCCAGACTTTTTAAATACATCTATGTTCTCCCTGTGACTATCGGCGTCCGTCCGCCTCTCTTTTTAAGATCAGTATTGCCTCATAGGCCGCAGACTGCTCTGCTTTCTTTTTGGTCTGACCTGTTCCGGTGGATATCTGTCTGCCATTAACAAATACAGCAGCCTGATATTCTTTATGATGATCCGGTCCACTCTCCCCGATCAGTTTATATTCCAGCGTATCCCCCTCATGGCGCTGAACAATTTCCTGCAGAAATGTTTTACTGTCATAAAAAAGCTTTTTATTATCAATATCCTTCAGAATATGCTCCTCGATATATCGTTTGGCCGGTTCAAAGCCGCCATCCATATAGACGGCACCGATCGTTGCTTCCAGCGCATCCGACAACACAGAATCTCTCTGTCTGCCACCGGTAAGCTCCTCGCCTTTTCCCAGACGCAGATAATCTCCCAGATGAATCTCTCTGGCACAAAGCGCCAGTGTCGGTTCACAGACATAGCTTGCTCTGGTCTTAGTCATCTCACCCTCCGGCATATCCGGATGGCTGCGAAAGATACACTCACTGGACACCAGCTCCAGCACAGCATCTCCCAGAAATTCCAATCTCTCATTGCACTGTGTCTTTTTCATTTTCTTTTCGTTGGAGAATGAGCTGTGGGTCAATGCCGTTGCCAGCAGAGATTTATCTTTAAAAATATACCCTGCTTCCTTCTCAAACTCCCCCATTTCTTTTGATCTCATAACGATGAACCCTTTCCTGTAATTCCTCTGCCTGTCTGTAAATATTCCCAAAGCTCTCCCACAGTATTCCATCGCAGAAGCTCCTGCTCCTCTGCGATCACGCCAAATACTGCCTCCACTCCCATCAGTATCTGGAAAAGAGTCAGGGAATCCGCCCCATAGTCCTTCACAAAAGACTTTTCCTTGCGGATCTGCTCCGGTTCTACCTCTAATATTTCTGCCAAAAGATTCTGCAGCTTTTCATATTCCATATTCATCACCATCTCATCTAAGTTTATGGAAAGTATCAGATGATCTCCTGTCCGTTGTCCTGATATAACCACCGGATCATATGCTTATTAATCTAATTTAAGATTTTCTCTGATCCTGTCGTTAATCCCCTCTTCACTGAAGGAAATGCACTGAAGGATCGCTGTCTTGATCTCTACCTCGCTGGAGCTTCCATGTGCCTTCACCACAAGCCCCTTCAGTCCCAGAAGAGGTGCTCCGCCATGCTCTGAAGCATCAAATGCTTTTAACGTCTTCTTCAATGCCGGCTTGATCAAAAGTGCACCGATCTTACTGCGAAGAGAACTCATCAGTCCCTCCTTGACCTTGTGCAGCAATGCAGAACCAAGTCCCTCATACAGCTTCAGGATAACATTCCCCACAAAGGCTTCACAGACGATAACATCTGCTCCCCCCTTCGGAATGTCTCTCGCCTCAATACTTCCGATAAAGTTGATATCCTCACATTCTTTTAATAAAGGATATGTCTCTTTCACAAGAGCATTCCCCTTTTCTTCCTCGGCTCCGATATTTACAATGGCTACGCGGGGATTCTTGATCCCGACGATATTCTCCATATAGATAGAACCCATCTTTGCAAACTGTACCAGATGAGATGCCCTCGCATCTACATTGGCACCACAATCGATCAAAAGAGAAACTCCATCGGTTGTCGGGATCAACGGTGCCAGAGGTGCTCTCTCTATGCCACGGATCCTTCCTACCACAAGCTGTCCCCCTACCAGGATCGCACCTGTACTGCCGGCAGATACAAAGGCATCGGCCTCTCCTTTTTTCACAAGTTTCATACCTACCACAATAGAGGAATCCTTCTTTTTGCGGATTGCCTCTACCGGAGGCTCATCAAAGCCGATGACATCCTCTGCATTGACAATATGAACTCTATCCTTATCATAACTGTACTTCGCCAGCTCCGCTTCAATGTCCGGGGTACGCCCCACCAATGTGATCTCTATCTTATTATTTTCTGCCAGTGCATCAACCGCTCCATGAATCGGTGCTTCCGGTGCATTATCTCCACCCATGGCATCTACTACAATTCTTATCTTTTCGTCCATAATCGATCCAACCTTTCCTGCTTCTCCTGATCATATCTTGCGCTTATCAAGCCTAATAGGGCTATTGTGCATAAGCATACAAAATATATTATACCCGAATTTCGTCTATAGTGCAAGAAGTCATCCTCGTTGACTGTGTGAATGTTAATACAAGATAGAAAAAAAATTGAAAATATTTCAAATAAAAAAGACAGCTCCAAAGTCTTCCGGAAAACTGTCTTTTACATTGTTTAAATAATGAGCACGAAAGCAAAGGCTCATATTAATCCTTTTTATAGAAGAAAGAACGGTATGTAGTAAAACCATAATCAGCCGGCGCAATGATCTGCTCCGTGCTTCCTACAAACAGCATGCCATCCTTTTTCAGAGCGTCATTAAAACGATGATACATCCCTTTCTTTGCATCCTCCGTAAAGTAAATCATGACATTGCGACATACGATCAGATCACACTGTGATGGATATGGATCCTTCAACAGATTATGCTGCTTGAACTGCACACACTTCTTCACATCATCATGAATCTGATAGCTGCTGCCTATCTTCGTAAAATACTTCTGTACAAACTCCTTCGGCAGACCTTTCAGACTCTTTTCATCGTAAAGTCCGATCTGTGCCTTTTCCAGAACCTGTTTATCTAGGTCGGTAGCTATGATCTTGATCCTGCTTAATGGTATAAATTTCGCAAGAAGCATCACCAGCGTGTAAGGTTCATCCCCGGTAGAGCAGGCAGCACTCCATATTTTTAATGTATTACCAAACCGCTCAAATAAATATGGAAAAATCTCGTTTTCCAACACCTTCCACTGCTCCGGATTGCGGTAAAATTCAGATACATTGATCGTCAGATACGTTACAAACTCCTCCATAAGCTCCACATCTGTCCGGAGAGCATTCACATATGCATCATAGGATTTGATCCCTCTCTTAGTGATCAACGCATCAATCCTTCGTTTCATCTGCCGTTCCTTATAACAGCTCAGATCAATTTTTGTCATCTGGAAGATCTTCGATTTAAAAAGTTCATAATCGCCCATAATAAAATCCTCCTTTCCTTTTCATTGAAAAAAATTCGCCAACTCACACCATGATGAGTTGGCGAAAGAACATTTCATAATAATTACTCAGCGTCTGTCTCAGCAACAACTTCCTCATCCTCAGAAGCATTATCATTTAACAGAGCCTTCATACTCAGGCTGATCTTGTGATCCTCATTGTTGAAATCAACAACCTTTGCCTCGATCTCCTGACCTACAGACAATACATCAGATGGCTTGTCAACATGCTCCTTGGAAATCTGAGAAACATGAAGAAGTGCATCTACACCCGGCTCAAGCTCTACGAATGCTCCAAAGTCTGCCATTCTGGCAACCTTACCCTTAACGATAGCACCAACATTGTACTTACCGTCTGCATTCAACCAAGGATTCTGATCCTCGAACTTCAGGCTCAGTGCAATCTTGTCATCCTTGATATCCTTGATGAGTACCTTTGTCACATCACCAACCTTGAATACCTTGCGAGGATTCTCAACACGTCCCCAAGACATCTCAGAGATATGAAGAAGACCGTCTGCACCACCTAAATCAATGAATGCACCAAAGTCTGTAAGGTTCTTTACAGTACCCTCAACTACATCTCCAACATGAATTCTTGCGAAAAGCTCCTCTTTCAGCTTTGCCTTCTCAGCAACAAGAAGCTGCTTTCTATCACCGATGATTCTTCTCTTCTTAGGATTGAACTCTGTAACAACAAATTCAATCTCCTGTCCGTTGTACTTGGAAAGATCCTTCTCATAAGAATCTGATACAAGGCTTGCAGGAATGAAGATCTTTGTCTCATCTACTACAACACTCAAACCGCCAGATAATACAGCAGTTACAGGTGCCTTTAATACCTCTTTATTCTCAAAAGCTTCACGGATACGCTCATTGCTCTTCTCCATTGCAAGACGCTTATATGTCAGTAATACCTGACCCTCTCCGTCATTTACCTTAAGAACCTTTGCCTTCATTACATCATCAACTTTTACAACATCTCTCAGGTCGATTCCTGACTGATTGCTGTACTCGTTACGTGTAATAATACCATCAGCCTTGTAGCCAATGTTCAGGACAATCTCATCTTCCTTTACATCGATAACTGTCCCTTCTACAATCTCTCCATTGTGGATTGTTACTAATGATGCTTCTAACATCTGTTCAAAGTCATTGTTCATGTCTGACATACGTTTGAACCTCCTTAATAATATTGTTTGGGGTTGATGCCCCGGCAGTAATACCCACGCTACGAAAAGATTGAAATAGTTCCAAATTCAGGTCGTCAAGTGTCTGTATAAAATATGTGTTCGGACACTCTTTGCTGCAGATTTCATACAGCTTTTGGGTGTTCGAACTGTGTTTTCCACCTATCACCAACATCGCGTCGGATTGCCTTGCAATAGTACCTGCTTCAGTCTGACGCTCTTCGGTAGCGTTGCAAATTGTATTCATAACAAGTATATCATAACTCTTTTTTTCAAAAATATCAACCATATCTTTAAATTTCTTGTAATTAAAAGTCGTTTGTGATACAATACACAGCTTTTTTTGTGGATCAGGGCGAAAACTTTCCGCTTCCGAAACAGTTTCAAGAACAATCGCACTGTTTTCACACCAGCCGTTGATGCCCTCCACCTCCGGGTGTGTCCTGTTGCCGATAATAACAATCTGGAAACCTTCTCTGTACTTTTCCTGTACGATGCGGTGTATCTTACTTACAAAGGGACACGTCGCATCGACGATCTTTATATCATACTTCTCCAACTGCCGGATAACCTGTTCGGATACCCCGTGGGAACGGATCACTACTGTTCCGTCCTTTATATCGGCAAGTTCTTCAATAGAATTAATGACCTGAACACCTTTCTCCTCCAGCTCCTGCACCACCTGCTCATTGTGAATGATCGGACCCAGGGTAAATACCTTTTCTCCCTTTTCAATCTCCTGATACACTGTATCAATGGCACGTTTTACACCAAAGCAGAAGCCTGCACTTTTTGCTACTGTTACATTCATTTTGTCTTCTCCTGATATATACGAATAATCTCATCCACAACCTGGTCTATGTTCATATCGGAGGAATCTACCAGAACCGCATCCTCTGCCTGGCGAAGCGGCGCCACCTCCCGGTTCATATCCTGCTCATCCCTGGCAATAATATCCCGCTCAATTTCCTTAATATCACATATAAGACCTCTTTCCGTCTGCTCTTTATATCTGCGGCGGGCACGTTCCTGTGCACTGGCGGTCAGATAGATCTTGACATCCGCCCCCGGAAGAACGCACGTTCCAATGTCTCTTCCATCCATGATCACATTTTCCTTTTCCGCCAGACCGCGCTGGAGGCTCAGAAGCTTCTCCCGGACTACCGGATATTTGGAGGTGTTGGATGTCATCATGCTGACCTCCTCGGTACGGATCAGTCCATTGACATTTTCTCCGTTCAGGATCACCTGCTGCTCTCCGTTCTGATAACTGATGGATACATCAATATCCGGACAGGCCGCTGCGATCTTTTCTTCTTCCTCTGACGAAATACCGTTCCACAGAAAATACAGTGCCATGGAGCGGTACATTGCTCCGGTATCCACATAAATAAATGATAATTTTTCTGCCACTTTTCTGGCAATCGTGCTTTTTCCGGCACCTGCCGGTCCGTCAATCGCAATACTTTTCATAATCTTTTCCTCATTTCTTTTAATTTTGTCCTGCCGACAGCCCTGCCAGATATCCGGTAGACCAGGCAATCTGCAGATTATAACCTCCTGTAACAGCATCCAGATCAAGAACCTCTCCCGCAAAATAGAGTCCCGGAACTTTTTTAGACTCCATGGTTCCCGGATCAACATCCTTTACATTGATACCGCCTCTTGTGATAATGGCTTCATTGAAGCCCCGGAGTCCCGAAACATGCATTTCCAGATGTTTCAGTAACGCCACAAGATTCCGCCGTTCCTCCTTTGTCACTTCATTGACCGGCTTCTCCGGTCCGATCCCGGACAGTTCCACGATCACAGGAATCATCTTTGATGGCAGAAGCTTTCCAAGGCTGTTTTTAAAGTAGCTGTTTTTGTTTTTGGAAAAGTCCCGGAGGATCCGCTCATCCAACTGCTTTTCTGACAGGGCAGGCTTTAAATCCAGTACAATCCGGACATCATCCTCCGGTTTTGTAAAATGACAGCTTGCCGTCAGTACCAGCGGACCACTGATGCCGAAATGCGTAAAGAGCATTTCTCCCAGTTCTTCATAAAGGACTTTCTTGCCTTTAAGCATTTTCATGGACACATTTTTCAAGGATAACCCCTGCATCCTCCGGCAAAAATCCTCCCGGATCTCAAAGGGAACCAGTGACGGCATCACATCTACGATCTGATGTCCAAGCCCCTTTGCAAAACGAAGCCCGTCCCCCGTAGAGCCGGTAGAAGGATAAGAAACTCCTCCTGTCGCAGTAATCACGGCATCCGCAGAAAGCGTCTCCTTCGTGCCGCCTTCTGTTTTCTGAGCAACTACACCACAGCATCGTCCATCCTGTACCAGAATTTCCAATACCTTTGTATGGAGACGGACGGTAACATCTCTTTTCTTCATTGCCTTTTCCAGCGTTCTGATCACATCAGAGGAATGATCCGATTGCGGAAACACTCTATTCCCCCGCTCTGTCTTGATCCGTAAGCCCTCACTTTCCAGAAACTCCATCATACGGCTGCTGTCAAAGGTATAAAATGCACTATACAAAAACCTGGGATTCCGGATCGTATGCTGCAACAGATTTTCCACATCACTATCATTGGTGATGTTACATCTTCCCTTGCCCGTGATAAATACTTTTTTGCCCAGCTTTTCGTTTTTTTCCAGAATCGTCACCTGATGTCCCTGATCTGCCGCTGCAATGGCGGCCATCATGCCGGCGGCACCGCCGCCAACAATTATTATTTCACTCATATCGTTTTCCTTTGATTTTTATATCCTATCTCTTATGGCTCGGTATCATCACATGTTTCCATCCCGCATAACGCTCCAATTTTTGACCATATAATCCACCAGGGAAATGACCGTCAGAATCAATGCTGCATAGATAAATACATATTCAACGATGTTTATAATATATCCATCAAAATTAACGATCAAAAGGATAGACATGATCATCTGCGTCACTGTTTTGATCTTGCCCCAATAGCTGGCAGCGATCACAACTCCCGCATCCGAAGCCACCAGTCGAAAGCCGCTGATGATAAACTCACGGGCAATGATCACGATCACAACCCATGCCGGCATAGGATTGGATGGAAGAGCCACAAAACAGATCATCGCAGAGCTTACCAAAAGCTTGTCCGCCAGAGGGTCCATAAACTTGCCGAAATTAGAGACCAGATTATATTTTCTGGCGATCTTGCCATCCAGCATATCCGTCAGACTTGCCACAATAAAAATAGCTACTGCAATATAATTGTGATATGCAATATGCTCGGAAAGCATAAAAAATACAAAAAACGGAATCAGTACTACACGAAACATTGTAATCTTATTTGGTAAATTCATCGTCGTCCTCCTCTATTACTTCTCCGATCAGATCATACCCCTGTGCCTGTACGATCTGTACCCGTACATAATCACCGGTTACAAGATGCCAGCTTGTGGATAAAAAGACAAAGCCGTCCACGTCCGGCGCGTCCATATAGCTCCTGCCCACATAGACATTATCATCCGGAAGATATCCTTCGATCATTACATCCATTTCCTGCCCGATACGGGATTCATTTTTCTCGAAGGCAATCTCCTGCTGCATTGCCATGATCACATCACGGCGTTCCTCCTTAAGCTCCTCCGGAATCTGATCCTCCATCTCTGCTGCCGGAGTGTCCTCTTCCTGTGAATAAGTAAATACGCCCAGACGGTCAAACCGCATTGCTTTTACAAACTCCTGAAGCGCCTCAAAATCCTCCTGTGTCTCTCCCGGAAATCCGGTGATCAGTGTGGTTCTCAACGCAATATCCGGAATCTCCTTACGCAAATGCTGTACCATCTGCGTAAGCTGCGCCCGGTCCGTACGTCTTCCCATCTTTTTCAGGATCGTATCCGCCCCGTGCTGGATTGGAATATCCAGATAATGACATACCTTCGGCAGCTTCTTAATGGCATCGATCAGCTCCTGGGTAATCTCCTCCGGATAGCAATATAAAATCCGGATCCAGCGGATATCCTGTACCTCAGATAACCGCTCCAGGAGCTTTGGCAGACTTTTCTCTCCATACAGATCTGTGCCGTATAATGTTGTCTCCTGCGCCACAAGTATCAGCTCTCTTACACCATTTTCTGCAAGGTGACGTGCCTGCTGTACGAGATTTTCCATCGGCACACTGCGGTAATGACCACGTACCTTCGGAATGATACAATACGTGCAGCACTTGTCACATCCCTCTGCAATCTTGAGATACGCATAGCTGCCACCGGACGTATTATCTCTGTCCGTCAGGGGCGTCGGCAGATAATCAATGCTTTTCAGGCTCTCCACCACACCCTTTTGCTCCAGAGCTTTCTGGAGTGTCTGGCCCATTTTCTCATACCCCATGGTGCCAATGATCACATCCACCTCCGGGATCTCCGTCCGGATCTCCTGATGATAACGCTGTGCAAGGCATCCTGCCGCCACCAGAAGCTTACATTTCCCATCCTCTTTGTATGCGGCCATCTCCAGAAGTGTATTGATGCTTTCCTCCTTGGCATCTCCAATAAAACAGCAGGTATTTACCACAATGATATCCGCTTCCTCTTCCCGGTCGATGATCTCAAAGCCATCCTTGCGCAGAGAGGTGATCATCATCTCACTGTCCACTAGGTTTTTGTCACAGCCAAGAGATACAAAAAATATATTCATGTTCTGTTCTCCATTCTAGTACATTATTCTACGGATGAAACACAGTTGTTCATCAGCATGGCAATGGTCATCGGACCAACGCCGCCCGGTACCGGCGTAATAGCCCCGGCTACCGGCTCCACGGAATCAAAATCCACGTCACCGCAGAGCTTGCCATCCTCTTTGCGGTGCATTCCCACATCAATGACTGTGGCGCCTTCTTTGACATAATCTGCAGTAATAAACTGACGTTTTCCAATGGCTACCACCAGAATATCCGCCCGTCTGGTCACTTCCTTCAGATCCCTGGTATGGGAATGGCATACGGTTACTGTGCCGTTTTCGCGGATCAGAAGCATTGCCATCGGTTTTCCGACAATATTACTCCGCCCTACCACAACGCACTCCTTTCCGTCAATCTCAATGCCGGATCTTTTTAACAGCTGAATGATACCGGCCGGGGTGCAGGATACAAAGCCCTTCTGGCCGATGCTTAACAGACCGACACTCTGTGGATGAAAACCGTCCACATCCTTCTCCGGCGCGATAGTACGGATCACGGTATCCTCGTCTATATGTGCCGGCAGCGGAAGCTGTACCAGAATGCCATTGACATCCTCTCTGTCATTTAACTGACGCACCAGATTCAGAAGCTCCTCCTGTGTTGTCTCCTCCGGCAGCTCATATGCCAGAGAATTGATGCCAATATATGCACAGGCTTTCTTTTTATTGCCTACATATACGGTGGAGGCCGGATCATTTCCAACCTGAATCACTGCCAGGGTTACTTCCACACCCTTCTCCTTAAGCTGCGCCACCTTTTCCTTTAATTCATCCTTAATCTCCCCTGAAATCTTTTTTCCATCGATTAATTTTGCCACTGCAATTCACCTTGCCTTTCTATTTATACACGGAAAATACTTCCGCCTACAAACTCTCTCATTAACGAATTCTTCGGGATCACCTCGGTACTGACACCGATAAAATAATCCAGGAATTTTAACAGACGCTTTGCCTCTACATACTCCGGCACATCCTTTGGAATGCCAAAAAGAATAGACTCGGCATATGGTTTTAACACAGCCAGCTCATAGATCAGCGCAGAATTAAACATCACATCCGCTTCCTCCTGGAATGGGAATATGTACTGATCCTCTCCCCGGCGTACCGAAGGCCACATACCGATGGTATGCATTGCCGATGCCCCGCGTGTTCTGGCATCCCGGACCATCCGGCGGATCAGTCGTCCGTCCGTCGTGGAGATCCGGTTGTGCTCATCAATATTTAACTGTGTCAATGCACTGATATAAATCTTAAACTTGCTCTCCTTCGGCAGAGAATAGGACATCTTTTCGTTGAGTCCATGAATTCCCTCGATCACCAGAATATCCTCCGGACCAAGCTGGCGGAAATCGCCATTATATTCTCTCTTGCCCAGCAGGAAATTAAACTCCGGAAGCTCAACTCTTTTTCCATCCAGAAGCGCTGTCATATCTTCATTAAACTGCTTTGTGTCGATTGCCTCCAGACATTCGAAATTGTAATTGCCATCCTCATCCAACGGTGTATCCTTGCGATCCTTAAAATAATTGTCTAAAGCAATGGTATGCGGCTTCAGACCGTGAGTACGGAGCTGGATCGCTAGACGATGAGAGAAGGAAGTCTTACCTGAAGAAGATGGTCCCGCAATCATCACAAACTTTTTACTCCGGTCACTGGCGATCTGTTCTGCAATCTCTGCCACCTTCTTCTCCTGAAGTGCCTCCTGCACCAGGATCAGATCCGTAATACCGCCATGGGAGATCACATCATTTAATGCTCCCACGGTGTCTACATTCATCATCCGTCCCCATTCACTTGCCTCCTGCAGCGTTGCAAACAGCTTCGGTGTCTCCTTGACCGGAGCCAGAGTTTCCGGATGCTTGCGGTTTGGCAGACAGATCAGGAAGCCCTTATCATATTTCTCCAATCGGAAATACTTTAATATCCCTGTAGATGGCGGCATGTAGCCATAATAATAATCCTCGAAGCCATCCAGATTGTAGATATTTACCTTGGAAACCCTGCGGTATTCAAACAGCTTCTTTTTGTCCTTCATACCATACTTTTCAAAAGTTTCCACTGCCGACGAGGTGCTGACGGATTTCTTATGAAATACCTTATCCTGCTCCACCAGACTGTGCATAAACTGCTCCACCTGATCTAACAGCTCCTTTGTCAGTTCAATCCCTTCTGCTTCACAATAAACATTATCTCCCAGAGTATGCTTTACAAAGACGTTTTCCAGTCCCTTCTCTCCGGCAACGTGATAAAAGCTGCGAAGCAACAGAAGCGTTACGCCCCGGACGTAGGTTTTATATCCACTGTCACTGGCCGTTGTCAGGAACGTGATCTCCTGCTCCTTATTGACGGATTTGTTTAACTCGATCAGCTTTTCTCCCCGTTTCGCCAATATAATATCATGCTCGTAATTCTTCTGAAAATCCTTTGCGATCTGTAAATATGTAGTACCCCTCTCATATTCCGTCAATTCCCCATCTACTGTTACCTTCACCATATGTCACCCTTCCTTTCTGTGCAGACAGATTTCCTTTGCCTGCTGCACAAGAACCTGTTCCTGCTCCAGTTCCTGTTTCTGGCGTGCTGCCTGCTCCGATAACTGCCTTGATGCCATTTTATTTAATATCCCCTGAAGCCTTGTCTCCTCCTTCTCCAAAAAGGAAATAAGACAGGTATCCCCATGCTCCAGCAGATATCTTCCATATATATATTCCATTTCATCGGAATAATGCTCCTGTCCCGGAACCGCCCGCATGATCAGATAATATTTGCCCTGATCAAGAACCATTGTCTCCGCGGCGATCATAAATCCATGTTCATGAAGATAGTGGCGTACCACAGACCATTCTGACTGCGGCGACAGCACAAGCTCCTGTGCCCTCTCCACAATCTCAGGCGAATCCTCCAGTATCTTACAGATCAAAGCTCCTCCCATGCCGCTGATCAACAGGGTATCCGCTTCTCCCGGCACAAGCTTCTTCGCTCCGTCCGACAGCCGAAGCTCGATCTGTTCTGTCAGACCGCTCTCCGTCACATGTTCTCTGGCTCTCTCCAGAGGTCCCTCGTTAATATCCATTGCGATCACATGATCAGCCAGTCCCTGCTCGATCAGATAGATCGATGTAAACCCGTGGTCACAGCCAATGTCCGCAGTCACACCATGGCTCTCCACCTGATGTGCCACTGCCTGCAGCCTTTTGGAAAGCCGGATCAATCCAGATAATCCTTCAGCTTGCGGCTGCGGCTCGGATGTCTGAGCTTCCGAAGTGCCTTTGCCTCAATCTGACGAATACGCTCTCTGGTAACTTCAAACTCACGTCCCACTTCCTCCAGAGTGCGGGAACGGCCGTCCTCCAGACCAAAACGAAGCTTCAATACCTTCTGCTCGCGCTCTGTTAAAGTACCAAGCACTTCCTCAAGCTGTTCTCTGAGAAGGGTAAATGCTGCTGCCTCTGCGGGTACCGGCACATTTTCATCCTGAATGAAGTCTCCAAGATGGCTGTCCTCCTCCTCGCCGATCGGTGTCTCCAGAGAAACAGGCTCCAATGAGATTTTCTGAATTTCGCGGACACGGTCCACCGGCATATTCATATGCTCTGCTATCTCCTCAGGATACGGCTCTCTGCCAAGTTCCTGTAAGAGCTGACGCTGTACACGGACAAATTTATTGATGGTCTCCACCATATGAACCGGAATACGAATGGTTCTTGCCTGATCTGCAATGGCACGGGTGATCGCCTGACGGATCCACCATGTTGCATAGGTACTGAACTTGTATCCCTTCTTATAATCAAACTTTTCTACTGCTTTGATCAGGCCAAGATTTCCCTCCTGAATCAGGTCAAGGAACAGCATGCCTCGTCCCACATAGCGCTTTGCAATGCTGACAACCAGACGAAGGTTTGCCTCTGCCAGCTTCTTTTTGGCCTCTGCGTCCCCCTCTTCCATACGCTTTGCCAGCTCCACCTCTTCATCTGCTGAGAGAAGAGGAACCTTTCCGATCTCCTTCAGATACATTCTGACCGGATCCTCAATGCTGACACCGTCCGGCACCGAAAGGTCGATATTTTCAATATCCTCCTCGTTGCCCTCACCGTCTGCTTCCATGCCAAGAATGATGTCATCATCCACATCATCCTTATCGTCGGAAATCTGGAACACATCGATGCCGTTATTTTCCAGGTATTCGATGATCTTTTCCATCTTTTCCTCGTCTAACTCCATATCCCCAAAGAAATTATTGATCTCCTGATACTCCAGCACGTTCTTTTTGGTATGCGCCAGCTCCTTTAAGGCATTCAGCTTTTCGATAAACTTCACCTCGTGGTTTTCATTTTTGTCATCTCCTGAGCCTTTTGTCTTTGATTTTGCAGACTTGGAAGACTTCGCCTTAGAAGTCTTCTTTTCGCTCTCTGACGCCTTCTTTGTTGTGGTTTCTGTCTTTTTTGCCGTTGTTTTCGTTGTCTTTGTTTTCTTTTTCTCGTCATCTACAGAAGTAGTACCTTCAGCAGCTTTTTCGACGGTAGACTTTTTCATTTTCTCCTCCTTTGTCTCTGCCGCTTTTGTTGCCTGCTTTTTCTCTGTTGCCATACGATACCTTCCTTTCTTACCTATACTTTTTCCAATTATTTATGAAATATGCAGTTTTACTGCACCTTGCAGCATTTTCTTTTGTTGTACGAGCTTTTGCAGTTCATTGAGATCTGTAACTTCTCCCGCCTGCCGCTCCAAACTGTGTTCTTTGATCTTCAGGATCAGATCCGTGATCGCCTTTTTCTTTTCCTCTGCCTGGATCTCACTGCCAAAGCTTGTCTGAAACATAGACGCTACCTTGTTTTGCTCCTCTACCTCGGTAAAATGTCCTATGATCCTTGCGGGTTCCAGCTCATCCTTTTCCATCTGTTCATAGAGCTCCTTCGCCACAGTCCGGTACAATCCTTCCTCAAAATCCTCCGGTTTGATCCATTGACTGATCTGCCGGAACAGCTGCGGTTCCTCGATCAACCATGACAAAAGCAGCCGGTAGGAATAACTAATGCCCTCTCTCAACTCCTTTTTACGGCCTTTTCGGAGCCGTTCCTGCTGTCTCTCCTCCATGACCTCCTCATAGCCTGACGGCATCTGATTGCCATACCGCACCACAAGCTGCTGCAGATCCTCTGTTTTAATATTATACCGGGCAGCTACCGCTTCCAGATAATTATTCCGCTGGATCTTGTCCTCAAAAACAAGAAGCTTTCTGGCAATCTCATGGATAAATTTTGTCTTCTGGTCCGGATCACTCATAGAATAGTTTCTTTTGGTCACCTCAATCTCAAAGAAGAAGCTGTTCTGTGCCTCCTCTATCCGCTTTTCAAACTCATCTGCGCCCAGATTTTTAATAAATTCATCCGGGTCCTTATAGGGCTCCATATGGATAACCTTTCCGGTAATGCCTGCTCTTCTCAGCATCGGAATTGCCCTCATTGCAGCCTTTACACCTGCACCATCACTGTCGTAGGTCAAAAGCACCTCATCCGTATAACGCCGGATCAGATTGGCCTGCTGCTCGGTAAATGCCGTTCCAAGAGAGGCAACTGCATTGGTAAAACCGGCCTGATGCAGAGCGATCACATCCATATATCCCTCACACAGGATCATATTGTTTCTCTTACCCCGCTTGGCATAATTGAGTCCAAACAGGTTCCTGCTTTTGTCAAAGATCTTTGTCTCCGGTGAATTGAGGTACTTTGGCTTTGCATCTCCCATGACACGGCCGCCAAACCCGATCACACGGTTATTGACATCCATGATTGGAAACATGACCCGGTTCCAAAACTTGTCATAGACGCCTCGTTCATCCATCTTAAAAAGGCCTGTCTCCTTAAGGATCTGATCGCTGTAGCCTTCCTTTTTCAGATACTGATACAGCTCTCCGCCGCCCTGTCCGGCAAAGCCCAGGCCAAAGTGAAGAATCGTTTCATCGGTCAGCCCTCTGCCCGTGAGATAATCATACCCAACCTTTCCCCGCGGGGATTTCAACAGGGCAAAATAATATCTCGCCGCCTTTTTATTGATCTCCAGCAAAGTCAGCCTGATGCCCTCCTGCTGTTTTTGCTGTGCTGTCATTTCCTGCTTGGGAAGATCAATTCCGGCCTGCTCGGCCAACATCTCCATTGCCTCAGGAAAAGTGAGATTTTCATATTCCATCACAAAGGTCAGTACATTGCCGCCCACGCCACAGCCAAAGCATTTATACATCTGCCTGGCGGGATTTACATGAAATGACGGTGTTTTCTCATTGTGAAACGGACACAATCCCGTATATCCACTGCCTGTCCGTTTTAGCCGGACATATCTGCCGATCACGCTGACAATATCACTCCGAGACCGTACTTCCTCGATCTGTTCCTCGGAATACCACGGCATTGTATCACCTCCCTCTCACTGGGCCTTTACACAAAAATAACTAATACAGCGCAAACCACTATATTAGTTATTCGACAAAGATTTTATTTTTCCTTTTTCTTTTTTATTTTGGTGGATTTCCGGGCAGCCACAAGCTTTAACGATGCTCTGTTCCAAGTACACTCCATGCTTTCGGGATCATCAGCTCCTTATAAAGATTTACCATATAACGGTCACTCATACAGGCAATAAAATCACAGACAGCCCGTTCCGGCGTCTCTCCCAGAAGAATCAGTGCCGAGAATTCACTTGGAAGCTCCTCGGTATGATGTATGTAATAGTCATACAACTGCTCGATCAGGATTTCTACTTTCTTTTCCTCGCTCTTTGCCACCGGATTTGTATAGACCTTTTCAAACATATAACTTCGCAGGGAAAACATCGCCTTCTCCACCTCCGGCGACATACTAATATCGTTTTTTCCTTCGCTGTTTCTTACGATATCGTGGACTAATGTATTTAACCGGTAATTTGTACTGTGCCCCAGTACATCCGTCAGCCAGTATGGAATTTCCTCCTCTTTGATCAGTCCTGCACGAATGGAATCATCAATATCAGAATTGATATAGGCAATCTTATCGGAAAGGCGGACAATCTTGCCCTCCAGCGTAGCCGGTGTCAGACTGGTCTGATGATTCAGAATGCCATCCCGTACCTCCCATGTGAGATTCAGCCCCATTCCTTCTTTTTCCAGACGCTCCACCACACGTACACTCTGTTCATTATGCCGGAAGCCTCCCAGATCCTTCGTGATCCGGTTTAACGCCCGCTCCCCGGCATGGCCGAAGGGAGTATGCCCCAGATCATGTCCCAATGCGATTGCCTCCGTAAGATCCTCATTAAGCTGCAGGGCTCTTGCTATGGTTCTGGCATTCTGTGCCACCTCCAGCGTATGAGTCATACGGGTCCGGTAATGATCTCCCTCCGGAGCCAGAAAGACCTGCGTTTTCTGCTTAAGACGCCGAAACGCTTTACTATGCAGGATACGGTCTCTGTCCCTCTGATAATCCGTGCGGATATCACACTGGGACTCTGTCCGTTCCCTTCCTCTGCTCTCATCTGCAAAGCTGGCATACTTTCCCAAAATCTCGTGCTCTCTCTGTTCCTGTCTTTCCCGAAGATTTTTTTCCTGCTCCATAGGGATCACCAGTCCTTTCTCTGTGATATCCAAACACCACCGCTCACTCGACAACCTTTCCATAATAATAGAAGCCCTTACTCTCACACAGCTTTACCGGTACGATCTTACCGATCATAGATTCATCCCCCGGAAAATGTACCAGATAGTTTTTGGCTGTTCTGCCGGTGACATATCCTTCCTCCTGCTTATTCACATCTTCCACCAGCACATCCTCTACCGCACCGGCTCCCGCCTGTGTTTTCTCAGCGGAAATCTCCTGAACCCTCTTTAGCAGACGGTCAAACCGTGCCTTGACAACCTCCTCCGGCACCTGATCCTCCATAGCCGCAGCCGGAGTTCCGGTACGCTTACTGTATATAAAGGTAAAGGCACTATCATACTGTACCTGCTCCACCACATCCATGGTATCCTCAAAATCCTCCTCGGTTTCTCCCGGAAATCCCACAATAATATCTGTGGTCAGAGCAATATCCGGCATTGCCTTTTTAATCTTTGCAACCAGCTCCAGATAACTCTCCTTTGTATAATGACGATTCATAATCTTTAACAGGCGGCTGCTGCCGGACTGCAGCGGTAAATGAAGCTGTCTGCATACCTTCTTAGAATGCGTCATCACATCGATCAGCTCATCCGACAGATCCTTCGGATGCGAAGTCATAAAACGGATCCGCTCCAGTCCCTCGATCTCATCCACCTGCTTCAAAAGCTGCGCAAAGGTGATCGGATACTCCAGATTCTTTCCATAAGAATTGACATTCTGTCCCAGCAGCATAATTTCAACAACACCATCTGCCACCAGCTCTTTGATCTCCTTAATAATCTCCTCCGGTTCCCGGCTGCGCTCCCGTCCCCGGACATACGGCACGATACAATAGCTGCAGAAGTTGTTGCAGCCAAACATAATGTTAACACCGCTCTTAAAGGAATATTTCCGCTCGATCGGAAGCTCCTCCACAATCGCATCCGTGTCCTTCCAGACATCCACGATCATCCGCTTTTTCGCAGAGGCATCAAATACACGCATTGCCAACAGCTCTGCAAACTTAAATATATTGTGGGTTCCAAAAATAATATCCACATTGCGGTAGCTTGTTTTGATCTTATCTACCACGGTCTTTTCCTGCATCATACATCCGCAAAGCATGGTAAGCATTTCCGGATTCTGCTTTTTGTACCGCTTCAACTGGCCCAGATGACCATACACCTTTAAGTTGGCATTTTCCCGGACAGTACATGTATTGTAAAGGACAAGATCCGCTTCCTCCTGATCTGTCTCCTCATAGCCGATCATCTGCAGTATACCAAGGATTTTTTCAGAATCCCTCGCATTCATCTGACAGCCAAAGGTAGTCACACATGCCGTCAGTGGTCTTCCAAGCTGCGCCTTCCGTTCCTCCATCCAAAGCTGCAGCTTCCGGATAAAATAATACTGACGCTCCGGCTCTGTCTCCGGCGGTGCCACTGTCATATCCATTGTCTCGATGATCTTTGTCATTTCTAATTTATCCACAGGTTTATAACTCCTTTTCTCTAATCTTAATGAATGAGTGATTATCTTTTCTTTAGCCTTCCGGACGACACAAACCACATGGCGAATATCCTGCCTGATGCGCAGCATCAATACTGTCAAAATATACCCTGTTCTTCTCATAGGGAAGTCCGTTGCAGCTTGGCAGATGGAACTTTTTGGAATTGACATTACCAATATATTTCTGTCCGTTTGCAAGCGCCGGCGCACTGCTTGCCGTATTGTCACTGCCGGATGTATCATCTCCGGATATCTGACTCTCGGAACCGTCTGCCCCGATCAGTGTACTACTGCCATACTCCCGGTAAGACCACAGCTTGCTTGGTCTCTTGTTCCATTTAATCCTGCTTCCATTGCTTGTCGCAACGATGGTTCCCTGAGCATCTGTCCGGAAGATCTTTGTGCCGATTGCTTTCAGACGGCTCATGGCACTCTGCGCCGGATGACCGTAATTATTGTCAGCACCGCAGCTGATCACAGTATATTTCGGTTTCATTGCCTGCAGAAGCTTCTCGGAAGATGAATTTGCACTCCCGTGATGGCCTGCCATATAAACATCACAGGAAAGATTCTGCCCATTTTCCACCATTTCATATTCACTTTCCGTTTCCGCGTCTCCGGTGATCACAAAGCGGTTCTTTCCATTGACCAGCTTTAATGCAATGGAATAATTGTTTTCATCCACATAGCCACTGCTGTTTGGTGCCAGAATCGTAAAGCGGGCCTTTCCCAGCTTATATTTTTTACCGACCTTCGGCCTTGTTGTCGCAATCTTCTTCTGGGCAATGATATTACAGTAAGACTCATATACTCTGGAATCCGCTGTATAAGCCGGAGCAATCACCCTTTTCACCTTAAATACATTTAAAGCTCCCACGACTCCGTTCAAATGATCTGAATCATAATGGCTTACAACCACATAATCAAGCTTCTTTACCTTCTGACGTTTCAGATAGCTGACTACTTTGGACGACGCATCACTGTCTCCACCATCGATCAGCATAAAATGGACGCCGGACTGTACCAGCACAGCACTTCCCTGCCCTACATCAATATAGTGAACCTTCATTGTGGACTTTCCTGCCGCTGCAGCCTTTTGAACCCCCTGGCCCTCCTGCTGCCCGGACCGGCTTTCATGATATGTACCATCAAGCCCTGTCAGCCCGCCAACAAGCATTGCCGCCATCAGGAAAGTCATAATGATCCGTTTTTTTATTGTGTGCAAAGAAACCTCCTCCTTCTGCATAAAATGAGTTCTATAAATACTCTTTTATTCATTGTATCACAAATTCTCAGTCAAGAGAAATTTTTACATATACCGCTTTTCAAACTCCTCTACCGGAATCGGCTTTGAAAAATAATATCCCTGATAAATTCCACACCCCATCTGGGACAGCTTCACAACCTGTTCCTTTGTCTCAACTCCCTCCGTCACCACAGAAAGACCAAGTGTTTTACTGAGAGAGATGATCATATTTAAGATAGACATGCTTTTTTCCAGATTTTCCGGTTTTGATGTCCTTAAAAAGCCCATATCTATTTTGAGAACATCCACATCCATATCCTTTAATGTGTTGAAAGAAGAATATCCGCTTCCAAAATCATCAATTTCCACCTGAAAACCATATTCCCGGAACTGCTCGATCATATCAAGCTCTCCGGCAGTTCCTGTCATAATTGCCGTTTCCGTGATCTCCAGCTTCAATGTCGATGGAATGATGCGATATTTTTCTACAAGTGCGGTAATCGTTTCATACACATTCATATAGTAAAAATCTTTGGTAGAAATATTAACAGATATATATAAATCACTGTGTCCCTCCTGCTGCCACCGGGCAAGCTTTTGTACGGCAAGCTCCCAGATAAACCGGTCCAGCCGGTAGATCAGCCCTGTTTTTTCAAACACCTCGATAAAATCACCCGGAAAGATCAGACCCCGTTTTGGATGCTGCCATCTCACCAGCGCCTCTGCCCCAAGCATTTTGCCCTCCGATGTCATCTGTGGCTGTAAATACATACAGAATTGTTTCTCTTTAAGTGCCTGATCAAAATCTCCCACAAGCTGCTTTTCCAAAATCGTATTATTTAATATGGTGTCATTATAATAGGCAATGGATCTGGCATAATTTTCATTCAATGTCTTGATCGCAAGATTTGCTTTATCGCACATAATGGAAATATCTTCATTGATATCCGTAATTTCATAAACACCAATATATATATGAAGATGATACAGATCATTGTTAAATACCTGTCCCATTGTCTGTATAGCATCAGTAAAATACTCCTCCTGAAATCTTGCCTTCGGCATGCATATTGCAAATTTATCTCCACCGATCCTGCCATAGACAATTCCGTCATGACATCTCTCTTTCAAAAGACCGGCCTCCATCTTTAACACCGCATTTCCCTTTTCCATCCCAAAAAGATCATTGATCAGCTTAAAGTCCTTAATATTGGAACTAAGTAACAGCCACTCCTCATCCGGATGAGACTTCAGGATCTCAGCCGATTTCACTGCAAAATGGCTTTTATTGTATAATCCTGTCAATGTATCATGTGTTGCAAGATACCTCTCCTGTTCCAGTGCAAGATGTTTTTCTGTGTTATCAACCAGATTCAGGAAAAATCCTATGTATTCCTTCTTTTGATCAAATAATTTCCGATACTCAATATCAAAATAATGAATTTTATTATCAATGATTTTCTGATCACTCCACTCAAGAGAATCCCGGTTTTCAATATCATTTTCAGCAAGCCAGGCTTTTGCATACTCTGAAACGGCTTGCAGACTGCCTTCCGAGATACGAAACATTTCCAATGCCCGATCATTTGCATAGACACATTCATTATTAATATCAAAACAGATTACCATATTGTTCATTTCCGTTACCACAATAGACAGTGTTTTGTCTACCAGCTCCTTAGGAGAACGGTACAGACTCAGATAACAGATCAATATCGCCGCAAACACAAAAAACGGAAGCGACAGATCTACCGGAAATTCAGACAGGTCACATACCACATTCAGCACAAGAATCACACAGATTACCACTAGGATCGGAAAGTATTTCTTGCGATAAAAATATGGAATCCTCGTAATTTTTGTGATAAATGACGCAATAATACAGAATACCAGACAAAAAGCAAAAACAAAATGAAGATGATAAAAAACAGATTTGGTTCCGATATGAAACAACTCATAATTCATATAACTTACTTTATTTAAAGTAAATATATTATGCAAAAACGTATTTGCAAACAAAGATATTCCATCCAGATATGCCACTATAAAGCATCCCGTACGAAACGGAGAAATTTCATTAAATACCATCGTATATTGCTGGGAATACTGTAATATGTATATTAAAACCATATCAATAGAAAAAAGATATAAAGCTTCCATTAAGTATGCAAATGTTTCGTCTATTGAAAATACAAACAAACCATTACTTAAAATCGTTATAATTGCAAAAACAAGACATTTCACAATGGAAGCCGCCACATCACTTTTTATTTTCCGGGCATATCTGATACAGATCAATATGGGTATGATCATCAACAACAATAAAACCATGTATATTTTGTCCATACGGAATTTCCCCTCCACTCCAAACATAATCAATCCAAATACATTATACAAAGAAAAACCTACTTGTCAAATATATCTCCGACTTTTACTTCATCCTCTTATCAAAAAAAGACCGCTGCTTCACAAATTTTATTTATGAAGCAGCAATCTCTTTTCTGCAGACAATTTTATTTCTCTACCGGAAAGGAAACTGTTACATGGAACAAATCTCCGTCCAGACGTATTTCAAATTTTCCTCCCATCCGCTCCGTCAGATTATTGGCAATATAAAGGCCCAGCCCGCTTCCCTCTGTTGTCCTGGAAGCATCTCCCCTGACAAAACGCTCCATCAGTTCATCCGGGCTGATGTCGAGCCGTTCCCTGGAGATATTTTTGATAGAAAATTCCGCCATTTTCTGTCCGGTAATACGATCCTCTTTTTCAGATAATGTCACATAAACTCTCGTTCCTTCCAGTGCATATTTGGCTACATTGCCATAAAGATTCTCCAGTATCCGGAAAACTCTTCTCCCATCTCCCTTAAACCGGACCGGCTGTTCCGATATCTCTGCCACAAGAGACAGACCTGCCTGCTCAAACTTTTCTTCAAACTCGCCATTGGTCTGATTGACCAATTCCCCAAAATTCAATGTAGTGATCTGCAGCTCTATGGTTCCGGAGGATGCCTTCGATGCTTCTACCAGATCCTCGATCAGGCTTTTCAGACGCATGGATTTGCGGTCAAGAACATCCAGATACTCCTGTGCTCTCTCATTGTCGATATGCTCTCGCTTCAACAAGTCCACATAATTGATCACGGAAGTCAGCGGTGTTTTGATATCGTGGGATACATTGGTGATCAGCTCCGTTTTCATCCGTTCGCTTCGCACCGATTCTTCCACCGCACTTTCCAGTCCCTGCCGGATATGGTTGATGGTATCTGCAAGCTCCTTCTGCTCTTTGGAGGCTTTTTCCGGCAGACCGATCTGATAGGAGATATCCCCCTGTGCAATTCTCTCGGCACCCTTCTGAATCTTCTCATCAGCAATCCCATTTCTCATTGCTGCTAAAAGGGCTCCTTCTCCGGCAATCAAAAGGAATGGAAGTCCTATTACACAAACAATAACTGTCATACCGTAAGAAACACCAAAAGAATAATTGACCACCACATTCCAGCTGACAATCCATATTACAAGCCATAATACAGCAAAGGCGATCACTGCTGTCCCATATCTTACAAATGCTCTCGTATCTTTATATTTTTGAACAAATACCTTCAGCTTTGATATAGCAATCGTTCCTCCCGTTTTTCCCTTTCGGAAACACCAGCGGATCAAACTGTGCTCTTTCAGTCTTTTCTGGCAGATTCTTTGTATGAGCCCCAATAGGAAAAACATTACCGCCAACGCAAGCGCTGCGATCAATAAGGCATCTGCAAGTCTGGTAATACTTATATTTCCGATATTCGTCTGCTCCATTGTCTGTTCCCGGTTGGAAATATGACACAGATCATATACTGATCCATTCAGCAGATATATTCCCACCAACGCAGCCACAGCCAGAATCTCAGACGGAAGCTTTTGAATCCGTCTTTCCTTTCCCTGCGTCGTTGTGCTTGTCACGGCCAGACCAAAGAATGCAAGCAGCATACTTAAAAGACCGATCGCAAAGATAAGAATACTTTGTTTTGCTGTATCCTTTGCCCGCAGATACTGTTTCTGTGTTTCCTGATAATCCTTATATAAGGATGCCATACCACTTGTCTTACCCGGTGAGGTGATATCTAATACCGGATATCCCACGACCACATAGGCATTCTGATGGGAATTCGTCATCTTTTTCAGAAATTCCTTCAAATCTCCGGAATTTTCAAAGCCATGCCAGCTCCAGTTGGTCTGATATACCTCTCCTCTGGCATCATATATCGCATATTTATAATCATAGGATGTTTTGTTCTCATCAATGGCTGCACGCTGGAGATTATCCACATAAGATGCCCATTTTTCATTTTTTGTAATGAGACACTTTTTGTCCAGAGTTACATTATATAAAAATCCGGATTTTTGTAAAAAGTCTTCAAGTCCTTTTCCAAAGCTCAGCAAAAACTGCGCCATGTCTGCTGCCATAGTCTCATTACAAAGAGGCCTTCCTATATTCCACGGTGCCCCTATAGCATTCTCCATGAGCTTCTGCCCTTTCTTTTTGATCTCTTCTGTGTATTTTTCCAGACTTTCATCATAGACATAACACCCTTCATCATTGTCCTCTGCATCACTATAATATGCCATTGGATCCTTTAAGAAGTTTTTCAGGGTAAAATCCGACTTTCCACCATTATAATAAAGTTTATCGTTCATATCCAGACGAAGTGCTGTGTGATTGTCCTCTTCCCCCAAAGAATCATAGACATACACAATGTTTGTGTCTTCCATCAGCTTTGAATTTTCCTCAATATTGTACAGATCCGTAATGCGGTGTGCTTTCCGGTAATCTTCCATAAGATCCCCATAATAACTCTTATATCCGGTTCCATCCTCTCCTTTTCCCTGAAAGTTATTCTCTGCGGCAAGAGCCATCTGATACAGCAGCCATCCTTTGGCATAATTTGGATACATCTGTCCAAGCCATCGGGCATAACCGGAATGAAGTCCTACCTTCTGCGTTCCCTTTGTCAGATCCACCTCCATGGTCTCCGTTTCCCGATTTCCCCCCTGCAGTCCCGGCAATAATGTTTCCTGTCCGTCATAACGCTTGATTTCCGTAGTTTTTTCCCCTTGTTTCTCCATATTCTTCCAGTCTTTTTTGGATAAATTTTCCCCGGAGGCTACCGTATAATAAAGCGTACTTTTCTCCCAGTTGCCTCTTGCAAAATAAACCTGTTTCAGCGAAAGAAGCTGCGATGCCTTTTTGTAGATACTGACATTTTCTTTGCTGTACTTTTCAAAGCCGTTAATGTAGTTTGAAAGATATCCGTCATAATCATAATTATGACCTTTCCAGCCGGCTGCTTCTTTCAATGTAACTACCTTTTTGTCAGCTCCTGTTCCTGTCTGCAGAAATGGCATATTCTCCATTTTCCCTGTATATACGGAGCCGTCCACACTTCCCAGCCTGCGGATATTCAGATAAAGCTCCAGTGCCTGCAGATAGCTGTCAGTCAGCTTTCGAAATTCGCTGCTTTCTTCCAGATTTCCATTCTCGGAAACATTATTTTCCGAAGAAAGCTGATTCATTTTGGATTTTGCTCCAATATAATCAATTCCTGAAAGGGACGCTGTCACCGTTGCTGCCGTCAGAACCAATCCAAGAAGGATACGGACCAATTTTCTTTTATTTGTTTTCCCCTTTTTTTGTTTCTCTTCTTTGTTTTCCCTTATCTCTTTGTTTCGTCTCATCTTATAAATCCCCCCTTGTCCGATTTACTGGTTTTCCAGCTTGTAACCTACGCCCCACACAACCTTCAAATATCTTGGCTCTTTGGGGTTGATCTCGATCTTTTCCCGGATATGGCGGATATGTACTGCCACTGTATTTTCTGCAGCATAGCCATTTTCATTCCAAATGCTCTCATAAATCTGCCGGCTGGAAAAGACCTTTCCCGGATGTTTCATCATCAGCAGCAGGATATTGTACTCCAGAGGCGTCATCTTGATCAACCGGCCATCCATATACACCTGCTTGCGGTCATCATCCATTTCCAGTCCACCGAGACGATATGTTATTCCCCCTGACGGCACCTGCGCGCTCATCATATCATAACGTCTCAGCTGGGACTTTACTCTGGCCACAAGCTCCAGCGGATTAAACGGCTTCGTCACGTAATCATCCGCTCCGATATTCAGACCCAGAATCTTGTCTGCATCCTCTGATTTGGCAGAGATGATAATAACCGGCACCTTACTTTCCTCCCGGATCTTCATGGTAGCATGGATTCCATCCAGCCTTGGCATCATCACATCGATCACCAGCAGATCAATCTGATTCTGACGGATCTGCTGCAGTGCCTGCATCCCGTCATAAGCCGTGAGTACCTCATACCCCTCCTGCTCCAGATAGATCTGAATCGCCTCCACGATTTCTTTGTCATCATCACATACCAGTATTGTCTGCATTTTTGTCCTCTTTTCTGTACCTGTGTCGTACCTTGCTGCTTTACATTTCTTATCATAAACTACATTTTTTAAGACAAGCGAATGAAATTCTTAAGATTTCTTTAAGTTTATCACAGAATGGATAAAGAAAAAAGAGACCACCGTATCTGCCCATTACGGTGGCCTCTCAAATCAGGTTTTCCACGAAACTCCCGATCAGAACCTCTATGAAGTTCCATATTCACACACAATCAAATTTAAAGGAAAACTCATGCTATTTGCAAATTTTGAGCTGCAAGCTCAAATTTACTGTGCAAAATCGTAGTGTTTCTTAGCAGCCACAAAAGGCTGCTTTAGAAATACTTTTTGCACTTTATTCGGCTGCATCCTGAAGAGCGTCAAAACCTTCCTCTCCGGTACGAACCTTCACTACATTCTCTACATCATATACAAAGATCTTACCATCTCCGTAGTGACCGGTGTAAAGAACCTTCTTAGCTGTCTCAATCACTGTCTCAATCGGTACGGAGCTGATAACAACCTCTACCTTTACCTTCGGGATCAGCATAACACTAAGCTCGGCACCACGATAGGTTGTTGTAATACCCTTCTGTGTACCACAGCCCATAACCTGTGTCACGGTAATACCATTGACACCGATCTGGTTCATAGCTTCCTTCAGCTCATCAAACTTGTTCTGCTGACAGATAATAGATATCTTTGTAAACTTCTCGGTCATATCGCCCGGCTTTTCTGCTACAGGCTTCATCGCCGGCTTATGATCACTGTTCTTCTCAATCACAGGTGCAAGACCACTCTTTGGTACCGGCATAGTTCCTGCAGAATAGAACATATTGCCGGCAGGCATAAAGTCTGCATATGCAGATGTCAGACCATGCTCCTTCACATCCAGACCGATAAGCTCTTCCTCCTCAGATACTCTCAATCCAAGTGTTGCCTTAATGATCAGGAATGTAATCGTAATAGTGATCGCTGTCCAGGCAATGGTACTGAACATTCCCACAAACTGGAGACCAAGCTGTGTGAAGCCACCGCCATAGAAAAGACCCTGTCCTTTGATTGCACCACCCTCTAACGCAATCTGGTAACCGGGAGCTGATTTTGTTGCAAAAAGACCAACGGCGATCGTACCCCAGATACCATTCATCATATGTACTGCTACGGCACCAACCGGATCATCAATCTTTAATACATAATCCAGAAGCCATACACCAAATACTACCAGAAGACCTGCCACTGCACCGATCACGGCTGCACCGGCACAGTCTGTTACATCACAAGGCGCCGTGATCGCTACAAGACCTGCCAGAGATGCATTCAGACACATAGATACATCAGGTGCACCATATTTGATCCAGGTAAAGATCATACATACAACCGTTGCAACTGCAGGCGCAACAGTTGTTGTCAGGAAAATAGAACCGAGATCCGGAATCGATGTTGCAGCTGCACCGTTGAATCCATACCAGCCAAGCCACAGGATAAATACACCAAGAGCACCGATCGTTAAATTGTGACCCGGAATTGCGTGAGGCTTTCCGGTTCTCTTGCTGAATTTACCAATACGAGGCCCAAGCATCGCTGCACCGATCAGGGCACAGATACCACCAACCATATGAATACAGTTGGAACCGGCGAAATCATGGAAGCCCATCTGTGCCAGGAAGCCGCCGCCCCAGGTCCAGTGTGCTTCTACCGGATAGATCACTGCGGAGATCACAGCGGAGTAAACACAGTAGGAAATGAATTTTGTACGTTCTGCCATGGCACCGGAAACGATCGTCGCTGTTGTGGCACAAAATACAAGGTTAAATACGAAAGTGGAATAATCGTAATTTCCATAATGAGAGAAGATATTGAAATCAAGTTTTCCAATAAAACCACCCATATCATTTCCTAACAGAAGAGATGCACCGATCAGGAAAAACATAAACGTACCGATGCAAAAATCCATCAGGTTCTTCATAATAATGTTTCCGGCATTCTTTGCTCTGGTAAAGCCAGCCTCCACCATTGCAAATCCTGCCTGCATCCAAAATACTAACGCTGCTCCTATCAAATACCATACACCATACAGGTTATCGTTGACGTACTGAATGATTTCTTTCGACATATAACATTCCTCCTTGGTTTTCATTTTTTTCTTTTCACATGTGAATGTTACACTTAAGTAACAGAAAAAGGTGCCACGATCGCTATCTGCTTCGTGACACCTTTGTCATAAATCTCATTATATTCATTCCTCAGATCCTGTCAAGGAACTTTCGGGAACTCTTTTCAAAGAAAAGTTGAAAAAGAGTTATTCTTTTTATTCTTCATTTTTTGCAAAATATTTGAAAGTGCTATTTGCTTTGTAGAGCAAAATCCGGGTTTACATCCCCATCTTTTAAAGAATCATCGGTCAAAAACTTTATAAAAGCAGCCGCTTCCTCCTGCTTTCTGGAAGAATTGGACACTCCCAGCACGGCAGATTTGCTTTTGCCCTCCAGAGCCTTGTACTTCTTGCAATCTGCAACATCAATGCCGAAATTATACTTTGTCTCGTCAATCTCCTTCTCTCCACGGATGTTCTCTCCGTCAATGATCGGACAATATATTCTCTTATCCTTAGGCCAGTCCTTAAATGCCGCTACGGTATCCGAACTGTCCGGCTCGAAAAAATACCCGGCAGTAGCGTAACCGGTAAAGCCCTCTTTGGGTGCGATCACAATATCACAGGTTCCGGCATAAATATAACTCTGCAGTTGCTCGCTTAAGGTACCGTTTTTAGAGTTAAACTCCGTATTGATCGTCACGATCTCGTGTTTATTATCAAGACCCAGATAAGTACCCACCGCTTTTTCCAGCTTGTCTACCTGCTTATCATCCAGATTCTGGTCACAGATCGCCACATATAATACTGTCTGCGGCTTCGTCAGAGCCCCATACAAAAAATAACCTCCCACCAATGCGATCACGGCAATGACCACGATGGTTGGCAGATAATAATCCTTAAAAAACTGGAATTTCCCCTTACTGTCCAATTTTTCGTACTCTTTTTTATAATCCGTATCGTCTCTCTGCTGATAGATCAGACCATCCTTTTTCACCTTGCTCTTGTCATCTTCAACGGAATCGTCAAATATTCTCGCCATGTAAACCAACCTTCCCGGCACACCTTATAAATAATATATTTTCAAATTTTCATTATCTGATGCACGCTTTTTCTTAGTTGTAAGTATACAAAAATTATCCTGTCCCCGCAAGGAGACAGGATTTTATTTCATACAATTTATTATTTTTTAATGATTTCCCGGTTACGCCGTTCCTAAAATATATATTACCAGGTACATCAAGATCATCAGACCATTGATGATCACACCGAGAGACGGAAATAGCTGTCTGATATTATCCAGCTTCAGGCTGAGCATAGCTAGCACAAAGCCCCAGATATTAATGGCAACGCAAACCACTCCCCAAATACCGATCCAGACTCCGGCTTTTCCACCCGCCTCTCCTGACAGAAAGCAAAGTACCAAAAACAGGACAAGAGATAAAATTCCTAAAACTGTTGACCAGATTCCCTGTTTCGGATGCTTTTTATCTGTCAGATGAAGACCATCCTTACGTCTTTTCTTTTTAGACATGATCCTCTCTCACCTGCCCTTCTGTTTTCTCCGGTTGTTCCACACTCTTCCGACAGAAAAATATTCTGTGAAAAAAGCGAAACAGTACATAACCGATGATTCCTCCTAATGTATTCAGAAGCATATCATCCACATCACAGGAACCTACCTTGGATACGAGCTGGATCAGCTCCACCAGCAGCGATGTCAGAAAACTCAGCAACAGAATCTTCCAGAATTTACGCTGATTTCTTGAAATGACCGGCAGCACAAATCCAAAGGGAACAAAACACACAACATTTCCCAGAAGATTCAACAGGACATAATAACTGCCGATTGCATGCCAGTAGAAGATGTATCTGCGGATTTCCTTAAATGGCACCAGACTGTATTTGTATTCGTCACTTGGCACCCGTCCCAGCTGCTCGCTGAAAAACAGGAAATACACCAGTGCCACCAGATACACCACAAAGATACACCATGACAGGATGCGGATTACTTTTTTCGCATTTTTCATTCCTAGCTCCTTAATACAATTTCTTTCTCCTCAAGGGCACGGACAATCTTATCCATGGCCTTGTTTACCTCCTCGTCCTTCAGGGTACGGTCCGGTGCACGGAATACGATCTTATATGCCATAGACTTATACCCCTGGGTAAGCTGGGCTCCCTCATAGATATCAAAGAGTGTCACTGACTCGATCAGCTTGCCGCCCTTTGTACGGATGGTTTCCTCAATATCCCCAGCCAATACTTCCTTCTTCATGGTCAGACTGATATCTCTCGTCATAGCAGGGAATTTCGGAATACCTACATACTTCACATCAAAGCTTGCCAGCTCAGAAAGCTGCTTCATATTGACAACCGCAATATATGCCTTCTGTCCGATGGAGAAGTTGTCAAGCACCTCCGGATGGATCTCACCGAGATATGCAACCTCACATCCCTCATAAATCACCTTCGCCTGACGACCCGGATGCAGGAAACTCTTCCCTGCCTTTGGATCATATTTTGCTGCCTTCTTCAGTCCCATGCGCTGCATCAGACTTTCTACAACACCTTTCATGGTAAAGAAATCTCCCTCACCGTACATACCAAGTGTCAGCTGCATCTGCTCCTCCGGAAGCTCGGTAAGCGGCAGACTCTTTGGAAGATATACATTTGCCAGCTCGTAAAGACGGACATTCTGATTTCGGCGGTTATAGTTTGTTGCAAGAGAGGTCAGCATACCACCAATGGCTGACGTACGCATAACACTGTAGTCCTCTCCCAGTGGATTCATAATGGCAATGCTCTTACGCAGCACATCATCTGCCGGCAGAAGAAGCTTGTCATAAACCTTCGGGCTTTCAAAGGAGAAAGTCATTCCCTCCATAAAACCATAGGCTTCCACAATATCTCTTGCCATATTCTCATGCTGCATCTTCTCAGAAAGTCCGCCTGCTGTTGCAGAACCGGACGGAAGTGTCATCGGAATATTGTCGTATCCGAAGAAACGGGCAACCTCCTCAGCCAGATCCGCAAGTCTTTCCAAATCCTGTCTCCAGGTTGGCACAAGAACTTCCTTTTTCTCACGATCTACTGTCAGATCCAGCTTCTCAAAATATGCCACCATGGTATCCTCATCAATTTCGGTACCAAGAAGGGCATTGATCTTCTCTACATTATATGTGATAGTGATCGGTTCTTTCTTAACCGGATATACGTCCACAGCACCACCGACAACTTCACCGGCGCCCAGCTCCTCGATGAGCTGGCAGGCACGGTTCATGGCGTCGATCGCATTGTTCGGATCAAGTCCCTTCTCAAACTTTGCCTGCGCATCGGTACGCATACCAAGCTTCTTGCCGGATTTACGGATATTGGTTCCGTCAAAGGTTGCAGCCTCGAAAAGCATAGTAGTCACATCATCCGTGATCTTAGAGTTTTCTCCACCCATAATACCGGCAACACCTACCGGCTTCTCCCCGTCACAGATCACCAGCATGGTATCGTCAAGAACTCTCTCCTGACCATCCAGTGTCATAAACGGCTCATCCTTGTGTGCTTTTCTTACGATAATCTTATGATCTGCCAGTTTGTCCAGATCATACGCATGCATTGGCTGTGCATACTCCTCCATTACATAGTTCGTGATATCTACAATATTATTGATCGGACGAATGCCAACCGAAGCAAGACGACGCTGCATCCACTCCGGAGACGGAGCGAGCTTGATATTTTTTACGACTCTTGCCACATAACGGGAGCAAAGCTCCGGTGCCTGTACTTCTACTGATACATAATCATTGACATTCTCGCCGTTACCTGTCTCTGTCACCTCCGGAAGCACCAGATCCTTTCGGAAGGTTGCAGCTACCTCTCTGGCAATACCGATCTGTCCAAAACAGTCTACACGGTTGGAAGTCACCTCATACTCAAATACCACATCATGAAGTCCCAGAAGCTCTACCGCATCCGCCCCGATCGGTGCATCTGCATATTCCGGATTATCACTGAGAATATAGATTCCATCCTCGGCTGCATCCGGATACATATCCGTATTAGACCCCAGCTCATCAATGGAACACATCATCCCAAAGGAATCCACTCCTCTGAGCTTTCCTTTTTTGATCTTGAAACCATTCTCTGACTCGCCATCCTTGTGGCTGCTGGCTACATGACCGCCATCCAGTACAACCGGCACCTTATCTCCCTCTTTGACATTTGGAGCACCTGTTACGATCTGTACCTCTGTGCCTGCCTCATCGATCTGTACCTGACAGATCACCAGCTTATCTGCATCCGGATGCTTTTCGATCTTATTGATCTTACCAACCACGATCTTATCCAGATTCTTATCTAACTCTGTATATCCCTCAACCTTTGTACCGGACAATGTCATTGCATCCATATATTCCTGTGCCGTACAATCCAGATCCGGCACATACGCCTTTGTCCATGATATTGAACTATTCATGTTATTTTCTTCCTTTCTTCTATTTAGAACTGTTTTAAGAATCTTGTATCATTTTCGTATAATAATCTCATATCATCAATCTCGTACTTGAACAATGCAATTCGCTCCAGTCCGACACCAAATGCAAATCCGGTATATTCCTCCGGATCAATGCCGCTCATCTCCAGCACATGCGGATGAACCATACCACAGCCGAGAATCTCAACCCAGCCTTCGCCCTTACAGAAACGGCAGCCCTTTCCGCCGCATTTAAAACAGGTAACATCCATCTCGGCACTCGGCTCTGTAAACTGGAAGTGATGCGGACGGAATTTTACCTTTGTATCTTCTCCGAACAAACGCTTTGCAAACTCCTGCAGCGTTCCCTTCAGGTCGGAGAATGTTATATTTTTGTCTACCACAAGACCCTCGATCTGATGGAAGGTCGGAGAATGTGTCGCATCCACCTCATCGGAACGGAAAACTCGTCCCGGTGCGATCATACGGATCGGCAGTCTGCCCTTCTCCATCTCGTGAACCTGTACGGAAGAGGTCTGGGTACGAAGAAGAATATCCTGTGTAATATAGAAGGTATCCTGCTCATCCTTTGCCGGATGGTCTGCCGGAATGTTCAAAGCCTCAAAGTTATAATAATCTCTCTCGATCTCCGGACCCTCTACAACCTCATAGCCCATACCGATAAAGATGTTCTCTACTTCTTCCAGAGTCTTGGTGTTTGGATGACGATGTCCCTCCGGAATACGCTGTCCCGGTAATGTTACATCAATTGTCTCCGCTTTCATCTTTTCCTCACGGAGTGCCTGCTCAAAGGCTTTCTTTTTCTCCTCCAGATGCTCCTCAATCTTACTGCGGGCATCATTTACCATCTGTCCAACCTTCGGGCGATCCTCCGGAGCTACATCCTTCATTGACTTGAGAATGGATGTCAACTCACCCTTCTTTCCCAAAAATGACACCTTGATCTCATTAAGCTTATCCAGCTTGTCAGAGGAATCAATCTGTGCCATTGCTTCATCCATGATCTGTTTTAACCTGTCTTTCATCACTAACCTCCGATTATTTAAATAGATTTTTGAAAGGAGTCTTTCTATGATCAACTAAAAACAAAAGGTTTCTTAAAATCAAAAAAACTCCCTGCATCGCAAGGAGCTTGAAATTGGTATCCCGGCTTCCTCCCGACACAATGTCAGGGACGGAATCTACCGCGGTACCACCCTGTTTCTTATGTAAGCTGTGATACACTGACAACTACAATCCAATCAATGGAGCTTCATCATCCTCCGGTATCATCACATAAACACTTCATTGCACGTAACGTGTGCGAATCGTCAGACAATACTAAATAGATCATCACCAAAATATTATAACAATAAATAGGACTATCTGTCTCTCTTTCCTGTCTGCAGCTCACGCGGGAAATTCGATCACACCGGGAACGTAAAGATGCTTTCAGCCGATGGCATCCTCTCTCTGACCGGATCGATGTTCTCTACTAAACGCGATCATCGCCTTTACATTTGGTTGTATGATATCATACTTTCTAATCTTTGACAAGACCTAACTTTGAGACGTTATCGGAAATTCTACTCTCTGCCTCTCCTGCCTGTGCCGGCATCCGCCAAAAAATCTGTTTATCATTGCTCCTGCAATGCTTTCACAATCTTTTCAAAATGCATAGCATGAGAAGCCTTTACAAGCACCGCATCACCCTTCCGTATTTCCCGGATGCCTGTTTCCAGAAATGCGTCCAGGTCCGCAAAGTAGAGATGACGCCCTGCATAGCCCCCGGTCCGGCTGATCTCCTCAATGCCCTTCTCATAATTCTGTGCCAGAGATCCAATGGAAATGATCAGCGAAATGCCCTTTCTGGCAGCATACTGACCCACTTCATAATGCATCTGTGCTTCCTCATCTCCAAGCTCAAACATGTCTCCCATGATCGCAACGGTCCTGCTGCCCTCCACTTCACTAAGCACGTCGATTCCTGCCTTCATGGAGACCGGATTGGCATTATAGCAGTCATCCATAATGGTCATATCATCGGTCTGTATAATGTGGCCATGACCCCCCACCGGCTCATAGGACTCGATTCCTGCCTTGATCTGCTCCAGAGAAAGTCCCAGTTCACAGCCCACAGCCGCTGCTGCCAGTGCATTGGAGATCATATGACGTCCCGGTGCCGGTACCGTCACAGAGATCTCTCCCTTCGGGGTATGCAGCATAAACCGGCTACCTGCCAGGCCAAGACTCTCGCAGTTTTGTGCATAAACAGACAGCTTGGCACCTTCCTTTGTCTGATCCAACTTACCCCCATCCGGCAGTCCATAAAATACCGGCGCACTGATACGTTCGTCCTGATCCAATGTGCACAGCTTGTCATCATTTCCGTTTAATACAGCCTTCCCCTCCGGTTTCAGATAAGTAAATATCTCCGTTTTCGCTTTCAGGATACCATCACGGGTTCCGAGATTTTCCAGATGACACTGACCAATATTGGTGATCACGCAGATATCCGGCTTTGCCACCTTTGCCAAGCGTGTCATCTCACCAAAATCACTAATGCCCATTTCCAGAACAGCAGCCTGATGATGCTCCCGGATCCGGAAGATCGTCAAAGGCAGACCGATCTCATTATTGAAATTTCCCAATGTTTTTAGTGTATCATATTTCTGAGATAATACCGCTGCGATCATTTCCTTGGTGGTAGTCTTTCCCACACTTCCGGTAATACCAATCACCGGAATCGTAAGCCCCGCCCGGTATAACTCTGCCATATCCTTCAATGCCTGTTCGCATGATTCCACCTGAATATATGGTTTTGTTTCATCCTTCGAAGGCTCCGTGGACATACAACAGAGAGCTCCATCCTCATATGCGCCCGGTATAAATGTGTTACCGTCAACCCTTGCTCCCTTGATTGCCACAAACAGACCGTCCTTTTCTACCTGGCGGCTGTCAATGGTAATAGAAGAAAGCTCGGATTCCTTCCGTTCCTCCGGTCCGGTATAAGTTCCCTTTACTGCCTGTGCTACCGCCTCTAACGTCATTCCCTTCATACAATACCCATGCCTTTCTTAATCTCTGCAGACGATTCGGACTCCACTTCCATAGTCTCCATCCCTGCCTGTAATACCTCTTATGTCACTCACTTCTGTTTTCATTTGCCTACTGATACTTTTTCATGGCTTCCTGAATAATCTTTTCACAGAGGGTACCATAATCAACGCCTACGGCAAGTGCTTCCTGAGGAAGAAGGCTTGTCGGTGTCATTCCCGGAAGGGTATTGGCCTCCAGACAGTACATTTCGTTCTTTTCATTGAGAAGGAAATCAATCCTTCCATATACTTCCAGTTTAAGCTCACGATATACATCCAGCGCATATCCCTGCATTTCCTTTGTCAGCGCCTCACTAAGCTCTGCCGGACAGACATCCTCTGCCATTCCTGCCTGGTATTTTGTCTTATAATCATAAAACCCTGTCTTTGGAATGATCTCAATAACAGGAAGAGCTTCTCCTGCTACAACACCGGCAGAAAACTCCCTGCCATGGATACATTCCTCCACAACTACCTCATCCTCATAGCGAAATGCCAGTTCCAGAGCATCCTGATACTGTGCCTCATTTTCTGCAAAGCTGACCCCGACACTGGAGCCGCCACAGCAAGGCTTTACAACACATGGGAAACCAAACTCCGATACCACACGTTTTACGGAATCCTTTTCTCCCTTCTTTACTGTAAATCCCTTCGGCGTCGGGATTCCTGCTGCCTGGAACATCTTTTTGGCGACCCCCTTATCCATCGCCATGGCACTTCCCAGATAACCGGAGCCGGTATACCTGATTCCCAGCACATCAAAGGCGGCCTGTACCTTTCCATTCTCTCCCTCTGCTCCGTGAAGTCCCATATATACAATATCTGCCATGCGACAGATCTCAATGACATTTGGTCCAAACAGGCAGTCCGGGTTTTCCATTCTCATTGCCTTGACCGCCTCCAGATCCGGATCCACGGACTGGATCGTATCAGACATCTGCGTCAGCTGCGGATCTCCCTCAAAAATCCCCTCCAGACTGTCTCCTGTCTTTCCATGTCCCAGAAATATATCTAAGATGACCGCCTGATGACCCTTTTCCCGAAGTGCCTTACACACCTTTGATGCAGAATTGATGGATACATCTCTCTCTGTACTAAGTCCACCGGCTAATACAACTATCTTCATTATAATCACCATGCCTTTCCCCATGCTTTGTTCCTGTTTTTGCTGTTATTATCACAGGAAGCGATTTTCAAACTATTTTTAGTATATAGGACAAAATACGCAATAAATATCCAAAAAATGTCATTCACTTTGCAAATCCTGCTCCTGTGAAAATCCCTCATAAACCATATCAATATACTCCCAGATCTCTTCTCTGCCTTCCTTCGTCATAGATGAGTATGGGATCACCGGCGTTCCCTCCACCACCTGAAGGGTTTCCTTGATCTGCTTGATCTGTTTTGCCTTCTGGGATCGTTTGATCTTATCCGCCTTCGTAGCAATGATAATGGGATTAAATCCATAGTGGGTACACCACTCATACATCTGCAGATCATTCTGGTTTGGCTTATGACGGATATCCACCAGCAAAAAGATCAGGCGCAGTACCTTGGAACCGTCCAGATAACGGTTGATCATTTTGCCCCACTTTTCCACAGTCTGCTGGGATACCTTCGCATAACCGTATCCCGGAAGATCCACAAAGTACAACAGATCATTGATATTATAAAAATTGACGGTCTGGGTTTTTCCCGGCTGGGATGATGTTCTCGCCAGAGACTTCCGGTTCATAAGCCCATTGATCAGCGTAGACTTCCCCACATTGGAACGCCCTGCAAAGGCCACCTCTAATTTATCGTTCTCCGGCATTTTACTGGTAATTCCACATACCGTTTCCAGATTTACTGATTTTATTTTCATTGTAACCCTATATTCCTTTCCCAGCCCATAGACTCCGGGCTGCAGGCACACGATTCTCCATTTGGTTTTATACCAGAGCTTCTCTCAGGACATCTTCCACCTTCTGCACATATTTAAGTACAATTCCATCCAGAATCTCTGCTTCCATCTCATCCACATCACGGCTGTTCTCCTTTGGTATCAGAACCTCCCGAATTCCGGCTTCCTTCGCCGCCAGAAGCTTCTCCTTCAATCCTCCGATGGGAAGAACACGTCCCCGCAGGGTCACCTCACCGGTCATGGCTACATCCGCTCTGACCGCTTTTTCGGTCACTGCAGAATAGATTGCCGTGGTCATAGTAACACCGGCAGATGGACCATCCTTCGGCGTCGCCCCCTCCGGCACATGGATATGGATATCATGCTTTTCAAAATAATCTTCGGATACCTGATCCTGTACCAGATATCGTACATATGTCAATGCAATCTTTGCAGATTCCTGCATCACATCTCCAAGCTTCCCTGTCAGCTCCAGCTTACCGGAACCTTTCAGAGACATCACCTCAATCTCCAGAGTTTCTCCTCCGACACTGGTCCAGGCAAGTCCCCGCACAATACCGATCTCCGGCTTTTCATTGGCTGCATTCGGCTTATATACCGGTTTTCCCAGATATTCTTTTACATTTCGGTCCGATATCCGAATCTTCGTCTTGGTATCCTCCTGTGCGATCACCTTCGCTGCCTTCCGGCACAAAGAAGCAATCCGCCGCTCCAGACCACGGACTCCCGCTTCCCTCGTATAACGAAGGATCACTGTCCGAAGTGCCTTGTCTGTAATGGTAAGCTGCTGTTTTGTGATTCCATTCTGCGCAAGCTGTTTTGTCCACAGATGCTCCTTTGCAATATGGAACTTTTCATTCTCCGTATAACCCGGAAGTTCGATCACTTCCATACGATCCAAAAGAGGTCTTGAAATGGTGTCTGTCCCATTTGCGGTACAGATAAAAAATGCTTTGGAAAGATCAAAGGACAGCTCCAGATAATGATCCGAAAAATGCTTGTTCTGTTCAGGATCAAGAATCTCTAACATGGCCGCTGCCGGGTCTCCTCTTCCATCACTGACCATTTTGTCAATCTCATCAAACAGAATTAAAGGATTTTTAACCTTTGCATTTTTTACTGCATTGATCACCCGTCCGGGCATAGCCCCCACATATGTTCTGCGGTGTCCCCGAAGCTCTGCCTCATCTCGGACACCTCCCAGGCAGATTCTCACATACTTTCTACCCAATGCCTTTGCCACCGATTTTGCAATGGAAGTTTTTCCTGTTCCCGGAGGTCCCACTAGACAGATGATCGTGCCGGTTCCATTTTTGTTGAGCTTTTTTACCGCCAGATATTCCAGAATTCGTTCCTTAACCTTTTCCAGACCATAATGATCTGCATCCAGAATCTCCTTCGCATGAGCCACATCTGTATTATCCCTGCTCATCTTTTTCCATGGCATGGCAAGAAGAGTCTCTAAATATCCACGGATCACAGCACTCTCCGAATTATTGGAACTGATCCGTTTATAACGGCTGATCTCTTCTTTGATCTTTTTCTTAACTTTGTCCGTTGCTTTCAATTTGGCAAGCTTCCGTTCAAATTTATCTGCCTCGGATTCTGCGTCGTCCTCTCCCAGTTCCTTATGGATCGCCTTGATCTGCTCCCGAAGATAATACTCCTTCTGATTATCCTCTACCTGCTGCTTTACCATTTCGGAAATGTCTCCCTGCAGACGCAGGATTCCAAGTTCCCGTTCCATCACAATCATCAGTTCTGTGAAGCGATCCTCAATGCGATCCGGCTCAATGATTCCCTGCTTCAGATGATAATGAATCGGAAGATTCGCTGTGATCATATAAATGATCCGGTCCAGATCGATACTTTCACTGACCATATCCTGAAGCTGCTGACCCATTTTCCCCTGACGGTCACAATATTCCCGGAACAGCTGCTTCAACTGCCGGATCATAGCCACGCGCTTCAACTGCTCTGTCGGTTCCCCATGATTGGACAATATATCCGCATTGTTCCAGACATCTTCCTCTTCCTCGGACTCCTGTATATTTGCAAGAATATATCCTTCATCAGTGCTTTCCAGAGACAGCAGATGAGCTCTTTTCTCGCCTTCCAGAACGACCCGGACATATTTATCCGGCATCCGGGCAATCTGTTTTACCTTTGCAATGGTTCCTACTTCAAATAAATTATCCATATTGACATCGCTGCTCTCTGCATCCCGTTTGGCTGCAGTAAACACCATCTGGTCATTTTCCATCGCCGCTTCCATCGCACTGACAGTCTCTGCCTTGGCCACCTCGATATATGCTGTAACCCCTGGCAAAGCCACCACATCCCGCAGTGCCATTAAAGGTTTCTTGATCATAGCAATTTTTGTTTCCTTTCTGCTCGGTCACGTCCCCATGACCTTTTTATTTTTAAAAAGAGGGTGCTCAAAAGCAGCCCTCTCTTTGTTTGGAGGACAAAACACCGGTTTTGCCCTTTTTCATTTACGCAATCTCATCCTTCGCATTGCTGTCGGAGGAAATTTCTCTTCGTTCATCATTTTTGGTAACAAGGATCGGCTCCGCCTCTCCCTTTGCTGCTGCCTCGGTGATAATACATTCTACCGCATCCTCATCGGACGGTACCTCATACATCGCATTCATCATAACTGACTCAATGATCGCACGAATGCCTCTGGCTCCGGTTCCCCGCTCAATAGCACGTTTTGCGATTGCCTGAATCGCTCCATCCTGGAATGTCAGCTTAACATCATCCAGCTCAAACAGCTTCTTATACTGCTTGGTAATCGCATTCTTTGGTTCCACCAGGATACGCTCCAATGCTTTCTCATCCAAAAGATCCAGTCCTACATTGACCGGCAGACGACCGATCAGCTCCGGAATCAGTCCGAATTTCACAAAATCCTCCGGCAGAACCTGCTTGAACAGCTCACCTACATTCTCATCTTCCTTGTCGGAAATCTCAGAATTAAATCCGATGGATTTCTGTCCGATCCGGGAACCAATGATCTTGTCAAGACCATCAAAAGCTCCTCCGCAGATAAATAAAATATTCGTCGTGTCTAACTGGTAAAACTCCTGATGTGGATGCTTTCTGCCTCCCTGTGGTGGTACACTGGCTACGGTTCCCTCAAGAATCTTTAACAAAGCCTGCTGTACACCCTCTCCGGATACATCACGGGTAATGGATACGTTTTCTCCCTTGCGTGTAATTTTATCAATCTCATCAATATATATAATACCGTGCTGCGCACGTTCCATATCATAATCTGCTGCCTGGATGATCTTGAGAAGGATATTCTCTACATCTTCACCTACATAACCAGCCTCTGTCAACGCCGTCGCATCTGCAATGGCAAATGGTACATTGAGAATCTTTGCCAGCGTCTGTGCCAGAAATGTCTTTCCGGAACCCGTCGGTCCCAGCATAATAATATTACTCTTCTGAAGCTCCACATCCATGCTTTTTTCAGACAGCACTCTCTTATAATGATTATAAACAGCGACAGACAATACCTTCTTGGCATCCTCCTGACCAATCACATACTCATCCAGAAATTCTTTCATTTCCTTCGGTTTCAGAAGATTGATTTCTGTTTCATTGTCGTAGGATAAATTGCCACTGTCCAGTTCATCTTCGATAATCTCATTGCACAGATCCACACACTGCTCACAGATATAAACCCCTGGTCCTGCGATCAGCTTTCGTACCTGATCCTGTGTCTTACCACAGAAGGAACATTTCAGTCTGCCTTCGTCTTTCTTTCCTGCCATTCTAATCTCCAATCATATTATAATGTGAGTGAAACCAACAACACTCACCGATATATTTGAATTACTTCGTTGTCACGCAGCTATGCCCGCTTCGTAATTACATGATCCACCAGACCGTAAGCCTTTGCTTCCTCTGCTGTCATATAATTGTCGCGCTCTGTATCTGCAGCGATCACATCCAGAGGCTTTCCTGTATTGTCTGCCAGGATCTGATTCAAACGCTCTCTGGTCTTTAAGATCTGCTCTGCCACAATACGGATCTCCGTCTCCTGCCCTTTGGCTCCGCCAGACGGTTGATGTATCATAATCTCTGCATTTGGCATAGCATAACGCTTGCCCTTTGCACCGCCTGCCAGCAGAAAAGCTCCCATACTGGCTGCAAGTCCCATACAATATGTGGCCACATCACATTTGATGTAGTTCATGGTGTCATAAATTGCAAACCCTGCACTGACAGAGCCTCCCGGACTGTTGATGTAAAGGCTGATATCTTTGCCCGGATCCTGTGACTCCAGAAACAAAAGCTGTGATACGATCAGGCTTGCAATATCATCATTGACCTCATTGCTCAGAAAAATGATACGATCCTGAAGCAGTCTGGAATAAATATCATAAGAACGCTCTCCACTGCTTGTTTTCTCTATGACGTACGGTATACTGTAACTCATTGCTACACCCTCCTAACTTTTTGTTCAAAAATGGCAAAACCAGCGTTTTGCCCTCCAAGAATTGCTTTGCAATTCTCGTTGGCTTTACTCTGCGCTACGAGCATTTTCCTATGCCCTAAAAAACGCCAGCCCTGCCTGTCAGATCGACAGGACAGCGGCTGACGCCGAAATACATGATTTATTTCTCAACTGCAGCGTCAACAACAAGTTCAACTGCCTTCTGTACAGCCAGATCAAGTGCAATCTGCTTTTTCTCTTCTTCGCCAACCAGCTCTTTTAACTTGTCTGCTTCCATCTGATACATCTCAGCCATCTTCTCAAGCTCTTTCTCCAGATCCTCATCAGATGTCTCAATATTCTCTGCAGCAACGACTGCCTCAAGAACAAGACGGCTCTGGATACGCTTTAATGCCTGTGGCTGCAGCTCGTTTGTCAGACTCTCCGGTGTCATACCTGTAAACTGCATATACTGCTGCAGAGACAGCCCCTGAGACTGGATACGCTGACTAAACTCCTGTACCATCTGACGAACCTGTGTATCTACCATAGGATCAGGAATCTCCATTGTGGCATTCTCAATGATCTTACCAACAACATCCTCTTCCTTCTCTCTCTTCAGAGCTGCTTCCTTATTTTCAAAAAGCTTCTTCTTCAGATCCTCTTTATACTCATCAACGGTATCAAACTCGGATACATCCTGTGCAAAATCATCATCAAGCTCAGGAAGCTCTTTTACTTTGATCTCCTTGATGGTTACCTTGAATACAGCCGGCTTGCCCTGCAGCTCCTCTGCCTGATACTGCTCCGGGAATGTTACATTAACCTCTGTCTCCTCACCAATGTTCTTTCCAATGAGCTGCTCCTCAAAGTTATCAATGAAAGAATGAGAACCGATGGTCAGAGGATAATTTTCACCCTTTCCGCCTTCAAACGGCTCACCGTCTACAAATCCCTCGAAGTCGATGGTTGTAATGTCACCATCCTGAACTGCCCTGTCCTCAACAGTGATCATTCTGGAATTGCTCTCGCGAACCTTATCGATCTCTGCCTGAAGCTCCTCATCTGTTACCTCAGCGGTTTTCTTCTCTACTTCAATCCCCTTATAATCACCAAGTGTTACCTCTGGCTTTACAGCAACTGTTGCTGTAAAAATGAAAGGCTTTCCCTTCTCGATCTGTGTTACGTCAATAGAAGGCTGTGCTACGATCTCAAGCTCACTCTCCTTTGCAGCAGACTCATATGCACCCGGGATCAGGTCATTGGCAGCATCCTCGTAAAATACGCCTGTACCATACATTTTCTCGATCATCGCACGAGGTGCTTTTCCCTTACGAAAACCCGGAAGGGAAATCTTATTTTTATTTTTCTTGTATGCTTTATCTAAGGCAGTCTCGAACTCCTCTGCACTCACCTCAATTGTAAGCTTTGCCATACTCTTCTCTAATGTTTCTACCTGTACACTCATTTTATAATTTCCTCCTTAATATTTCACGGCCTGCATGCCGCAATTAACCATTGATATACTATAGCATGAATAATTCCACAATAGCAAGTCTTTTTCACAAATTTATGGGATTACATGTCCCTTTTTGTACAATACTCTGACAACCTGATCGACATATTTCTCGCAGAGAGCTTCTGTTTCTGCTTCAACCATCACACGGATCACCGGCTCGGTTCCGCTTTCACGGATCAGAATACGACCGTTCTGTCCAAGTGCCTTTGCTACCTCCTCCGTGGCTGCCACCACATCCGGATCGTTCTTGGCAGCCGGCTTATCTCCAACCCGGACATTCTTCAAAAGCTGTGGATATATCGTCAGCCCCTTACGAAGCTCAGAAAGCTTCTGTTTCTTTTCCAGCATGACCTCCATCAGCATCAGGGAAGTCAGAACACCGTCTCCTGTCACTGCATATTTGCTGAAAATAATGTGACCGGACTGTTCTCCTCCGAGAGAATGGCCATACTGCATCATATTGGCATTGACATATTTATCTCCTACTGAAGTCTTCTCATAGGAAATTCCTACTTTATCAAAGGCTTTATATAATCCGAGATTGGACATGATCGTTGTCACAACGGTATTATTATTTAACTCTCCCTTATCCTTCAGATAGCATCCACACAGATACAGGATACAGTCTCCGTCAATAACCTGCCCCTTGTCGTCCACCGCCAGACAACGGTCAGCATCACCATCATAAGCAAAACCGATATCAAGATCATTGTCAATGACAAATTTCTGAAGATTCTCAATATGCGTAGAACCACAGTTATCATTGATATTGGTTCCGTCCGGCTCCATACCGATCGCATATGTCTTTGCTCCCAAAGCATCAAAAACCCCCTTGGCAACAGAATAGGAAGATCCGTTTGCACAGTCCAGGCCAACCCGGACATTTTTGAAGGAACGGGTTGCAAGAGACATCAGATATCCAATATAGCGGTGTCTGCCGATGGCATAATCAACGGTACGTCCGATTTTTTCACGGGTTGCAAACGGAATCGTATCCTCCGGGCTGTCAATATAAGTTTCGATCTTTTCCTCTACTTCAGCCTCCAGCTTATGCCCATTGCCGTTGATAACTTTCAAGCCATTGTCATAATACGGATTATGGCTTGCAGAGATCATAATACCACAGTCAAACTGCTCTGTACGCACTACATAGGACACACTGGGCGTTGGCGTAACGTGCAGCAGATAAACATCTGCTCCGCTGGCTGTCAGGCCGGAAGAAAGAGCATCTTCAAACATATAACTGGAACGGCGTGTATCCTTTCCGATCACGATGCGGGCTTTGTGCTCCTGCCCGTAATACCATCCAAGAAAACGTCCGACTTTATATGCATGTACCACATTGAGATCAACATTGGCCTCTCCCCGGAAACCATCTGTACCAAAATACTTCATATCTGATTTCATTCCTTTCCAATATATACATTATCGCGCATTACCGCATTATTTTAATCATATCATATCCATTTTTTGAAATCAATCCTTTTCCATTATACAAAATACACTCTAAAATACGCAAATTTCCCTCTGAAATACGCAAATAATGCGTATTTGCCCAAAAACGCAATTGCCGTGTCACACACGGCATATGTTATGTGAATAATTGGTAAAATAATTATAATGTAAATACAATAGTATTGCATTTTTTAATTTTAGGAGGTAAACAAATGAAAAAGAATCCTGTTCCACTGCAAGCACAAGATTTCGCCCTGCGGCTGTCCAAGCTGCGGGAATCAAAGGAAATCAGTGCCTGCACCATGAGCTATGATCTCGGTCACAGCAGAAGCTATATCAACGGTATTGAGCTCCAGAAATATCTTCCATCTTTTACGGAATTTATCGAAATCTGCAACTATCTTAATGTCACTCCCAACGACCTGTTTCTTCCCACATCAGACTCTCCGCCTCTGGAAATCTCTCCCACCCAGCTTCTGGCGATTCTGCTGCCACTCTGCGACGAATTAAATCCCCGTCAGGTCAGTTATCTGTATTACCTTCTGCGGGACTTTCTCCCCTAACAGATAATATATCTCCTTATTGATTTTACATATTATGAATATTTTTCTTCTTTCGCTGCTGTCATTGTCCAAAGTGACAGCAGTTTTCCCGCTGTGACATTGTTTCAAAACGATATCCCTGTTCTTCAAAAAGTGTGATGACCGCTTCCAGACTGTCTAATGTCGCCTGATTACTTCCGGAATCGTGCATCAGCACAACCGGATCCTTTACCCGGAAAGCGTCCTTCTTTACATTTCTTAGAATGCTGTCTACCGTAGGACTTCCAACTGAATCCTCTGCACTGACATTCCAGTCTGCATATTCCATATTCTGCTCCCCCAGTCTCTGTATGATCTCCTCCTTATAGGAATGGATATAACAATTTGCACTGCCCCATGGAAAACGCCAGAGCTGCGGTTTATAATCAAATCTCTTTTCCAGCACTTCCCGCACCTTATTTACATCCTCATAATATGCCTGACAGGAAGCGTAAATCTCACAGGATTCATGAGTATATGTGTGTACTCCGATCTCATGCCCCTCCTTCAGCTCCCGCTCCACAATTTCCGGCATGTCTTCCACCTGCTGGCCGATCAGAAAAAATGTCGCATGAATCTTATGTTTTTTCAGTATATCAAGATATTTTTCCGTCAGACTGCTTGGTCCATCATCAAAGGTCAGATAAACCACCGGCTGCCGTTTCGCTCCGGCGGCACTTCCGGATGCAGCTGCTGTTGTATTGGATGTATTTTCCACATTTCTGCCAAGTACCTCCGTATACTGTTTCATCTGCCTCTGCTGAATTCCCAGCATTGCCAGCAGAGTCATCACTACAATCCCCAGAAAGATCACTTCTTTTTTTCTCTTTCCCATATCCTTTTTCCATCCTGATCGAACCTTTCCTTTTACCCTATTCGTGTATTTCGGATTCTATACATGGACTGCCTGAAATCTTTTGCGAACATTTGCGAAAATCTTTAAGTATTTTCTTGATTTCCCCACCGGATTACGATATACTTTAACTACTTAGGTCTGTTTTATGACCAACATTATTACTATATGCCGTAATACGGCGGAATGGAGGACTATATGAAATTTGGTTTTTTTGATGATCCAAATAGGGAGTACGTCATCACCACACCGAAGACGCCACTTCCATGGATCAATTATCTGGGAAGCACAGCTTTTTTCTCGCTGATTTCCAATACCTGCGGAGGATACAGCTTTTATAAGGATGCAAAGCTTCTCCGTCTGACCCGTTATCGTTATAACAATATTCCAAATGACGAGGGCGGACGTTATTATTACATCAAGGAAGGCGATACCGTATGGAATCCCGGCTGGATGCCTGTAAAGACAGAGCTCGATTCCTATGAGTGCCGTCATGGTATGGGATACAGCCGTTTTACCTCTGTCAAGAATGGTCTTGAAGCTTCCCTCCTTGCATTTGTTCCTCTGAATGACAACTGTGAGGTCAACCAGATCAAATTTACAAACAAAACTTCTGAGAAAAAGAGCTTTACTCTGTTCTCATATATTGAATTCTGTCTTTGGAATGCCATGGACGATATGACAAACTATCAGCGTAACCTCAATACCGGTGAGGTCGAAGTGATCGGTTCTGCAATCTATCACAAGACCGAATACCGTGAGCGCCGTAACCATTTCGCTGTTTATTCTGTAAACACCCCTGTTGATGGTTTTGATACAAGCCGTGACGAGTTTCTCGGTGCCTATCGTGGCGTGACAGACCCTCAGGTCGTTGAGGAGGGCAAGTCCCACGATTCCATCACCAGTGGATGGTATCCGATCGGATCTCATCAGATCAATGTAGAGCTTGAGCCGGGTGAGACTAAGAGCTTCATCTTCGTTCTGGGTTACTGTGAGAATCCAAAGGATGAGAAGTTTACCGCACCGAACGTGATCAATAAGAAGCCTGCTGATGAGCTTCTTGCCAAATACCAGACAGACGAGCAGGTAGATGCCGCTCTTGCTGCATTAAAAGCAAACTGGGAGGATCTCCTTTCCAAGTTTACCGTGAAGTCTGATGAAGAAAAGCTTGACCGTATGGTTAATATCTGGAATCAGTACCAGTGTATGGTTACCTTCAATATGTCCCGTTCCGCTTCTTATTACGAGTCAGGAATCGGTCGTGGTATGGGATTCCGTGATTCCTGTCAGGATCTTCTCGGATTCGTACATCTGATCCCGGAGCGTGCCCGTGAAAGAATCATTGATATCGCTTCTACCCAGTTCCCGGATGGTAGTGCATATCATCAGTATCAGCCACTCACTAAGAAAGGAAACGCTGATATCGGTTCCGGCTTCAATGATGATCCAATGTGGCTGGTTGCCTGCGTATCCGCTTATATCCGCGAGACAGGTGATACCACGATCCTTGATGAGATGGTTCCGTTTGATAATGACGAGTCCACTGCTGTTCCACTCCTGGAGCATTTAAAGAGATCCTTCGATTACATTGTAAATCACAAAGGACCTCATAAGCTTCCTTTGATCGGACGTGCTGACTGGAACGACTGTCTGAACTTAAACTGCTTCTCTGAGCAGCCGGGTGAGTCCTTCCAGACATTTGGTCCTAGTGAGGGACCTGTGGCAGAGTCTGTATTCATCGCAGGAATGTTTGTAAAATACGGCAAAGAGTACGCAGATCTCTGCGAATTCATCGGCAAGCAGGACGAGGCTGACCGTGCCCGCAGCGAGGTTTCCGCTATGAATGATGCGATCCTCAAGGACGGCTGGGACGGCGACTGGTTCGTACGTGCTTACGATGCATATGGACATAAGGTTGGTTCTAAGGAATGCGAAGAGGGTCAGATCTACATTGAGCCACAGGGCTTCTGTGTACTGGCCGGTGTCGGTGTTGAGTCCGGTGAAGCAAAAAAAGCCCTCGATTCCGTAAAAGAGAAGCTGGATTCCAAGTATGGTATCGTACTTCTGCAGCCTCCATATACCAAATATCATGTTGAACTTGGTGAGATTTCTTCTTATCCACCTGGATATAAAGAGAATGCCGGTATCTTCTGCCACAATAACCCTTGGGTTTCCTGCGCAGAGACTGTAATCGGTCGTGGTAACCGTGCTTTTGAGATCTATCGCAAGACATGCCCTGCTTACATTGAGGACATCAGCGAGATCCATTGCACAGAACCTTATGTATATTCCCAGATGATCGCCGGTAAGGATGCCCATTTCTTTGGTCAGGCAAAAAACAGCTGGCTGACAGGTACTGCTGCATGGACATTCGTCAATGTATCCCAGTACATCCTCGGTGTTGTTCCTACTTTGAAGGGTCTGAGCATTGATCCTTGTATCCCTGCTGAGATGGGTACTAAGTTCACAATGACCAGAAAATACCGTGAGGGCGTTTACAACATTACCGTTGAGAACGACAATAAGGTAGAGAAGGGCGTTGCAAAGCTGATCGTAGACGGCAAAGAGCTTACAGGAACAACTGTTGTTCCTTACGAGAAGGGCAAAACAGAATACAATGTAACGGTCGTTATGGGCTAAATCATAGCTACTGGAAAACGCTATAATATTGATACAAATACCGAAAGGGCTGCTGGTTCTATCAAAGAACCAGCAGCCCTTTTATTTTAAAATAATTTTTCAACAAAACGATAATATCAACCTACCGTATCAAACACCGGAAGTGCATCATATATCTCCGATAACGGGGTTCTTGCAAGCTCCGCAGAATCTCCCTCAAAAGCCTGCGATTTTCTTTTCCCCTGCTTTTCTTCCTCCTCCGCTTCCTTTCTGGTGTCCGGAAGACGACGATAACGTGCCGTTTTACGAAATTCCTGATAAGCCTCCTGATAAGTTGCAATAATCGCATCCCGGTCCGGATCCTTCTCTGAAACATGGGTAATGGCATTCTCTACCACTTCCCGGACCTCCTGCTTGGACTTGCATTTCTTCATCTGCTGCTCCAGCCACTGTCTCTTTTGCTCCATACGCCGTGCTTTCTGATATGCCATCGGATCATTTACCCGCAGATATGCCAATTCCTGTGAACTTAGCTTTTTTCCACTTTCAATCTTAGCAAGAATATTCTGATGATACCTTTCCCGCTCCTGCTCTGACATTCCCGGCTCCGGATCTGAAAACCGGGCAAGCTGTTCTTTAATCACCTGATTGGCATTCATGTTTTCTTCTTTCCTTACAGATGCATTCATTCCATTTCCTCCATCAATCTGAATATCTTTTTCTGGTTCTGACTCCGTGATATGTCTCCGGAATCATTTCTGGTGAATGCCATCCATTGCCTTCCCAATATGTATATCGGCATTTTATTTTCTTTGATAAATTGTAAAATGATACTCCAGATCATAATAGGTCTGTTCGTCAGAAATATGTGTCATCTCCCACTCCGGGTCCTCATCCAGATTCGGGAAATGTGTATCCGCCTCATAAGCATAATCAATCTTCGTAATGTACGCCTTATCACAGTAAGGAAGAAACTGACGGTATATCTGTTCTCCTCCGATAATATAAATCTGTTCCTCCGGAAACCGGCGAAGCTCCTCTAAAGCCTCCTCGACACTGTGTACGATCACTCCGTCAGAATAACGATAGTCACTCCGATTAGTCAAAATTACATTCTTACGTCCCTTGAGGGTTGTGCCGCCGGGAAGACCTTCCATCGTTTTTCTCCCTCCCAGGATCACTCCTCCCATGGTCAGCTCCTGAAACTGTTTTTTGTCCTGAGGGATGCTTACCAGAAGCTCTCCCTTATTTCCAATGGCCCAATTGCTGTCTACCGCCGCGATCAACTGCATTACCATTCCTCCTGTTTCTTCTTTTCAACAAACAAGTATTCATACTCTCTCGGAATCTCTGCCTTAATATAGATTCCTTCATTCCGGTAATCCTCTTCGAGAATCTTTCCAATGCTTCGGATCTGGCTTACCACAGATCCCTCTGCATAAGAAAACGTCTTTTCCACCACGAGCTTTCCTTCTCTCGCCACCTTGGATACTGTGTGAAGAAGCTCTTCCAGGCCCTCTCCGGTTTTGGCAGAAATCCGTACGGTTTCATCCGCATTCAGATCCTTGAGTACCCCGGCATCATCCCGCAGATCAATCTTATTAAATGCCGTGATCACCTTTTTGTCACCAACCTTCAGACGACGCAGCGTCTCATATACTGTAAACATCTGTGCATCCATATCCGGATTGGCACAGTCCACCACATGCAGGATCATATCCGCATATTTGGCCTCCTCCAGCGTACTGCGGAATGCCTGTATCAAATGATGAGGAAGCTTTCGGATAAAGCCTACCGTATCCGTAAAAAGGAATTCTTCTCCCTCCTGTGTGGTCAGTTTTCTGGTGGTAGGATCCAGTGTGGCAAACAGCTTATCCTGCGATAGAACACCTGCTCCGGTGAGATAATTCAGCAAAGTGGACTTACCGGCATTGGTATATCCCACAATAGCAATTACAGGAATCGGATTTTCCTGACGTTTTTTGCGTGTCAAAGTCCTTGTTCTCGTCACCTGCTCCAATTCCTTCTTCAACTGGGAAATACGGTTACGGATCAGACGTCTGTCCTGTTCCAGCTTCTGCTCTCCCGGTCCTCTGGTACCAATACCGCCGCCGAGTCTGGATAATTCTGTCCGCTCTCCGATCAAATGGGAGGAGCGATATCGAAGCTGCGCCAGTTCTACCTGTAATTTGCCCTCGTTGGTGGTTGCATGCTTTGCGAAGATATCGAGAATCATCACGGTTCTGTCAATCACCTTCACATCCAAGGCATCCGACAGATTCCGAAGCTGCGCAGGACTCAGCTCATCATCGCAGACCACAGTATCTGCATTGCACTGGCTTACCAGTGCTGCCACCTCTTCAATCTTTCCTTTACCAATATAGGTTCCCGGATGCATACGTTCCCGTTTCTGGATCACCATCCCCACAGTAACAGCCCCTGCTGTCTGACCAAGCTCCTCCAGCTCTTCCAGAGACTGCTTTGTATCATCTCCCTCCGCTGTCTCTACGCCTACCAGTATGATCCTTTCCTGCCGCTCTTCCGTGTCAAACAACTTTTCTGCCATAATGGTTTCCTTTCTGCCTGTGATCAGTTTACACTTTCCTCTGTATCCGTATAAGAAGACGTGTTTTTTTGCGGCGTTGCAGTTGGTGCTGTTGTTACCTTCTGCTGTGCAGCCGCCGGAGATCCTGTCGGGGTAGCCGTCTGAGGTTCCTGTGACACTTTTGAAGTCCGATCCACCCCAGTGGCCGCAGATGCCGCCGGCTCAGCCGTTTTATTCGAAGTCACCGGAGCTTTCGTGGCTGCCACACCGGAAACATCTTTTACGGTATGATCTCCATTCGGGCTGTCTGCGCCCCCAGAGGTATCTGTATCATCTATATCCACTGTGCTCTGTACCGCTTCATTTCCTTTGGCAATGGCATCCCGCGTCTTCAGAAAACGATATTCTCTCTTCATCGCCTTGTCTTCCGGATACTGCTTCAAATAATCCTGCGCAATGGTTAATGCCTCTCCAAACATTCCCTGTTTTTCCATCAGGATCATCTGATTCCTGCTTAATTCCTGCGCTGCGGCTCCTTTTGCTGACGCCCTTGCCTTCGAAAGATACTCCTCTGCGGCACTGTAATCTTCCTCCTGGATCGCCATGGCAGCAAGGGTATTATATGCAGTCTGCAGATATTCTCCACTTCCCTTCGAGACAAATTTGGTCAGATATTTTTTCCCTTTGTCCTTGTCCCCCTGAGATACCGAAAGCATCCCCAGATAATAGGTTGCCTCCTGATTCCCCTTTTGATACGCCGCATTTAAAAACTCCTGCGCCTGGCCTGCCGCATCATTATCTCCAAGCTCCTGATAAATTGCGCCAAGCCGGTAATATGCCTGCCAGTTTTCTTTATTTTCATCCACGGCTTTCTGATATGCCTTCACGGCCTCGTCCTGTCTGCCAAGTGCCTCCAGAACCACGCCCTTGCTGCACCAGATCCTGTGATTCAATGATTCGGTATTCTTCAATTCCAACGCTTTATCACAGGCATCCAATGCCTTTTCGTACTCCTGCAGATGAGAATAGGCGATTGCCTGTCCTAAATACACCTGTTTGTTATTGACATTGGCAATGGTATTTTTTGTATCCTGATATGCATTCTTGAATTGTTTAAGTGCCTCGTCGTATTCGCCCTGTTCATTCAGATACATTCCATAGGCAATATAATACTCTGCTCTGTCTCCATTTTCTTTGGTCGCCTTCTGCAGATATTTCCCGGCATCCTCATATTTTCCCGCCTGCATTGCCTGAATCCCTTTTTGGTATGATTTATCGGCAGTACCGCAGCCTGCCATTAACACACTGCAGCCAAATATAGCGGCTGCCAGCCATGCCTGCTTTCTCATAATAATTTTCCATTCCTTTCTCACCCGCAAACTAATACATTCCTGTTGGATTTTAAAGTTATTATAGCATAAAAGTACTTAAAAGTAAAAAAAGAGCATTCTCCCATACACTAAAAAAGGGAAAAACCAGCGTTTTTCCCTCCAAGAATTGCTTCGCAATTCTCGTTGGCTTCCCTCTACGCTACGAGCATTTTCCTATACACAAAAAATGGGCAAAACCAATGTTTTGCCCTGCATTCTCTCTTTTTCATTTGTATTACACTAATGAACCAAGATCAGTCTTTCGCATCTGCGATGATACTCTTTAACTGCTTACGTTCTTTTGCGGTAAATGTCTTCTTATCCAGTAACTCAGAACAATACATCTCTAAACTGTCATCATCCCAAAACTCAACGTCATCGCGAATCATCTGGGTACGATATGTGTGCTTATCAATCAGAATGCGATAATAAAAATATCTTCCATCTCTGTACTGTTCAACAAATCCCTTACGAACTAACTTTCCAAGAAATGTCGAAACAGTCTGAGGTTTCCATTCCTTACCGTACTTGTCATTGGCTAATGTCATAATACGTGATAATCTTGCTCCATCCCCTATATCCCATACGCATTTCATCGTGATTTTTTCACTCTCAGTTAATGGCTTTGCTCTCATAACTAAATATCCTCCTAGTATGTCTGTTTAGTCCTCTCACCATCATGCATGGCATATTTTGCAATTTCTATTATATGCTTTACATTTATAATGGTATCAAATCCATATCATCAAATCAAGCCTTTTCCTAAAGTTTTTTTTGAACTTTCTTTGACCAAATTATGAATGAATTTACGACAAAATTCATAATAAAACATAAGCCATTTTATATAACTGTAAATACATTTTCTACCGGAAAATGATCATATACAATAGTTATCTCCACCGGCTCTGCTCCATTCCAATAGTTCTGCCAGGGTGATATGATCTACCACTCCATCAATCGCATCCTTTAACTGCTCCCAGACTCTTAAGGTCACACAGTTTTCACTGCGGTCACATGTATTTTCATCCCCCTCCAGGCAAGCTACCGGAGCCAAACTTCCCTCGGTCAGCCTCAGGATCATTCCCACCGTGTATTCCTCCGGCTTGTGCGTAAGCAGATATCCTCCCTGAGGTCCCCGGATACTCCGAACAAAACCTGCCTTATTCAAGATAGAAATAATCTGCTCCAAATATTTATCTGAAATCTCCTGTCTTGAAGAAATGTCTTTGATGCGCACCGGACTGCCATTATTATGCTGTGCGATATCAAGCATCAATCGAAGTGCATATCTTCCCTTTGATGATATTTTCATATAAAACAACCACGCCTTTCTGTGTCTTGTTACACACTCTCTTTATTTACAACCCTTTTATTATAACGCATATTCTGCAAATTTTCCATAGTATTTATCTATGAAATAGCGGATTAGTGGAGATTCTGATCTTTTCAAATAATGGCATATATGATTTTTGTACAAAAAAGGAGAACCGTACAATCGTACGGTTCCCCCGGGATGGAGAAAGTATTCCTTCTCCCGTTATTTCTTTTCGATCTGCATACCGATCCGGATATTATTTCTCCGGTGCATCCGGCGTTGTTGTTGGTGATACAGACGGTGATACAGACGGTGTTGCAGACGGTGCTGCAGATGGTGTTGCAGACGGTGTTGCTGTTGGCTCCGGTGTCAGTGTCGGTGCCGGTGTAACCGGTGCCTGCATTGAGATAGAAAGCTTAACCTCTCCCTGTGCCTGTGGAATATATGGATAATTGCCACGTACACCGGCAGGAAGAACCTTCACATAATATGTCTTATTAGCATCTAAGGTTATATTGTTCAGATATGCATAAAGTGTTGCATGATTCTCACTATCATCATTTTCTTTTACAGAAGTACCGATAATGTACTGCATATTTGCGTCAAAGAGTGCTACGTCGCATCCCTTATTGACTGCATTGGAAATCTTGAAGTTATATTTTGCTGATACGGTTGGTGTGAAACTCCAGATCACATCATTTCCACCAGCAGAATTCAGAACAGATTCCAGTGCCAGCTCAGGAGATGCTGCATAAGCGGTTGCGCCTGCAGTATCCGTTGCAACAGTATATGTCAGATTAACATCCTTCTGGTTCTCCTTTGCAACAGTCACTGTACCTAAGGTACGCATTGCTTTTGCAAATTTAGCCTTTACAACATATGTGGCATCACCCGGAAGGAATACCTTGTAATATCCTTCTAAGTCAACCGTCGGCTGTGCAACACAAAGACCCTTGTCATTATAGAAATACAGTGTTGTGTCTGTGATCTTATCCGCAAACTGTGTCTGCTGATCCACAGAAGTTCCATTAAATACGACACCCTCTACCGAATAACGGGTAATGGTTGCCTTGATCGTACCAACTGTAATATCCTTATTGGTTACTGTGATCTTGCTTCCAAAATACTTTCGATTGCCCTTCTCATCCACAATATATGCAACATATGTGTTTGCAGGAAGTGCGATATTGAAGCTTCCCTGAGAATTCGTTGTAGTAGAGAACTCGCCACCATATGACTCATACTGCTGCTTCTGGCTCTCAAAATAAATTGTACGGTTTACAAGCTTATTGGCACTATTAGAATATGTCGCATTACCACTTACTGCGTAGAAACGTTCTGGTACAGTAACGGTTACGATTTTGTCTGTCTTGCCGATCTTTACCTTTTTGGTCATCTCATAGGCAACATCACCGGCTACCTTTACTGTATATGTTCCGGCAGGTACTTCCATATCATAAACACCTACTTCGCTGTAAGCACCGGTACTGGTTCCATTTCCCCTAGACCTGCTGTTGCAGCTATAGATATCGCCCTTTGTCTTACCGGAAGTAGAAATAAAGCGAACAACTGTTCCGCTGATTGCAAGTCCGTTGTTACTCTTTACAATACCTGTCACACCATAGATCGGTACGATCTTAACTGTAATAGTAGCAGTACAGGTGCGGTTTGCATCCATTACATCTGCCGCTGTTACTTTATAAGTATGTGTACCTGCAGAAATAGAATATGGAATGCAAAGCTCTGTAGAACTGCTGCTCTCCTTTGTAACAGTCTTCGCTGCATCATCAGATACCTTGTCTGTGCTCAGTCTGACATCTGCATTATCCGGTGTATCAAGCGTAAATGTGTAATTGCCTGATCCACCCATTGGCTCAATGGAATAAGTATCTACATAGCTATCCAGGACATCACTGCGTTTATCCACATCAAGCTTTGTGGCATTAGCTGCAACCAAAGCTGCTGCCTCCTCCTTCTTCTTCTGACCCCACTGAATTTCCTTACTTCCGTTTCCTACAGCAAGTACTGTATCATCATATACACCAAAGTTTACCTTCATGGATGCCTTTCTTCCAAGCTCATCCACACCCTGGACCGTAATCTGGGAAGAAATACTCTCGGTCGGAATACCCTTGATCGTGTACAGCTTCTTATCCAATGTCAGGCCCGCCGGAAGCTTTCCTTTTGTCACACTGAACTTAATTGCTCCAATGTTACCGGTAAAATAATCAGACAGATCTTCATTTAGTGTACCGCCCTTTTTCAGAAGAACGTTAACTTCTTCATCCTTTGCTTTAAAATCTTCTTTATTCTGAGTAGATGCTTTGCTCACACCGGATGTAATCTGCACATAAGTACCATTTGCAAGCTCCTCACGCAGATATACACGATACTGCTTTGCATTTACCTTAAGAAGTTTCTCCACATTAACTGCACTGTTATATGCACCGGATGACTCCACTCTTCTTGTAACCGTAAGATCTGTCACCTTCAGGGAAGAATCCTTCTTCTTTAATTTCAGTACAAGACAGGACTCATCAAATGGATCTACAGAAACAGATTTGAAATTCGGTTTCTGTTTCTTTACCGTAATCTTGCATTTTACTTTCTTTTTGCCAACCTTGGCAATTACAACGGTCTTACCCTTTTTGAGACCCTTGATCTCTACTTTTTCATTTTTCTTTCCACTTTTATTGGTAATCTTGGCAATCTTTTTCTTTCTGATCGACCATTTCACTTTTTTCTTGGCATTCTTTACTGTCAGAGTTGCTGTCTTCCCTGCAGTAATGGTCAGTTTGCTTTTACTAAGCTTTGGCTTTTTGGCAGCCGTAACGATGCTGGAATCAACACCGCTGCCGGACACCACCATGCTCAGAGCTAAACCAAAGGCGAATGCGCGCTTTTCGAAATTATTTAATTTCATCGGTTCATCTCCTTTATTATTGTTGAAACAATTCTGTCTCTTTGCTTTTCCACAAAACTACTTTGCAACTGCACTTACATCAATTGTTGTGTACAGAGTAGAGTCTGTCCTGAATTCCAGATATACATCTCCAGAGCCATCTGCACGGAATGTAATTTTTCCGGAACCATCTGCATAAGACGAATCTATATTAACATCGTCATCATAATAATAATCATCATCGTCGTTGTATACAAAGCTATTGGTATAATGCTTGTAATCTGAAATCAGGCTGTATGAAACCGGTGTTACAGACAGATTCTTCACACCGATCGTCTTTGCTGCATAGTTGATCTCATATGTCTGACCGTCTACAACCGGAACCTTTACATAAGCACAATATCTCAGATCTGTATCCTGTACATTCTTTGCACAAACTACTGATACCGGTGTGCCATCCAGTGTAACAGCTGTAGAACTCTTCTCATAACCCTGCAGATGCTTTGATACCTTCACGTTTACATTACCAATTCTCTGACTTGAAGGTGTTGCAGGAGTTACATTCATAATATAAGTACCTGCTGCCAGACTTAATGTATTCTCAACAGAATAGAGTGTATTCTCTTTCTCGTATGTCTTCTGCGCATCTCCGGACTCTTTATAAATAGTAATTTTCTTGAATCTTGAAGTACTATCATTAAATCTTGCCGTGATATCGTAAGAAGTATATGCCTTGTCCGGTGTCTCCGGAATCGTAAAACGTACCAGAAGATCATTATTACCTGTAGAAGCATATACTGTATCCTGCTCCAGTGTCAGAACTGCTGCATTTGCATACTCAGCGGTAATACCTGCGTCCAATTTGTTGTAAACGAAATTCTGCTGCACATCGGCACCGTTTACAGTAATCGTACCGATCGTTGACAGGCCTCTTCCGTAATTGCTGCCATCATAATAACGAACCGTATATGTTCCGTTATCCAGAAGAACTTTATCGAAAGAACCATGTTTTGCGCCATCTACGAATTTGCCCTGAGCTCTGTCATAATGAGAATCGTATTTAGTACGTGTTGATACAACATTTCCCTTTGCATCATAGAAATACAGGGATTCATACGGTGCCAGTTCGTCAACTTCTGCATCTGTATAATAATCTTTCTGATGGATCTTAAAGATTCCTGATACCTCATATCTGGATACTGCCAGCTTCTGCTCACCAATCTCAGCATTTGTACCATCTTCTACTTTAATGGAATTTGCAAAATACTGTCTCTGCCCCTTCTCATCAACCCAGTACATTTTGTAGGTTCCTGCCGGGAGTGATGCAGAGAAGCTTCCCTGGTAATCTGTGTCTGCACAGAGCTTCCAGCCTTCATACTGCTTATTTTCTGTTTCAAAATAAATTTCATCGTTCATTACAGCCTTATCATTTGCAAACTTCGCAATACCCTTAATGTTTGCAAAACGAACAGGCATTGTCAGATTCAGCGCAGCCACCGCATCACCGGCAACAGTCACCTTATCATTCATCTCGTATTTTACACCGTTATTTCCCATCAGCTTCACTGTGTAAGTGCCTGCCGGAACCTCTGCTGCATAGGTACCTGCCTCGATCGGCTGTATTACAAATGGTGTCGTCGACGGTGCTGCTGTAGCAGCTGCAGGATCAACAGCTGGTGTTGCCGTTGGAGCCTCCTTGAGAATAGTCGGTACAGGGAATGGACCTACCTTTGTTGTCTCTCCACGTTCATATACCTCATAACGGTCTCCGTTTGCACAATCTACACTATAGTTTTCATCAGCAATGTAACCATCCGGATGATTGCCTGCCATCAGAGAACGATACTCATCATTGGCTGACTTGAACGCATACATCTTGAAATCACGTCCATATACATACTCACTGCCATTCTTTGCATCTGCCGGATAGAAATACAGACTCTCATTTCCGGATACCGGATTGTCAGCCATATCCTTCACAGTACCGCTTACATTGAAGTTATCGATCACCTTCACTACAACAGTAGCAGTCGTAGTACGTGTTGCATCCGCTGCATCTGTAATGGTAATGGAATAGGTGTGATCTCCTGCTGCCAGTCCATAAGGAATATAAAGCTCTGTACTTCCGGCAGCCTTCTTTGTAACCTGATTGTTTGAATCCGTTACATCAGTAGAAAGCTTTACGCCTGCATCAGTACCGGTCTGAACAAGATCATACTTATAGCTTCCGGAACCACCCTTCGGTCCAATCTTGTAGCTTGTATAAACGGTATTGGCATCCGGTGTCACCTCTGGGTTAACTGTGGCATCCGGTGTCTTTGTTGCCGGAGCCGGAGTATTTACACCAGGGTAATCCGGATCCATTGTATACTCAGGCGTAGCAGTTGGTGTCGGTGCCGGAGTAGCAGTTGCCAGACGGCTTGCATTCAATGCTGTCATATAATCATCCAGCTTGATCTTATTGTCTGTAGAATCAGAAACGGCGATGGTTGACTCATCATATACCTTAAAGACTACCTTTAAAGTTGCCTTTCTTCCTGCTTCATCCTGACCGATCAAAGTGGTCTCTGTAGTACCTGCCTCTGTTGGAATACCCTTGAGAAGACCTCTCTTACCAACCAGAGAAAGTCCCTTTGGAAGCTTGCTTCCCTTCTTCAGGGAATATGAAATAAAACCAACCGGCTGGTAGAAGCAATAGTCCAGATTGCCTTTTACTACAACATCCTTTTCAAGAAGATATGTAATGGTATCCTTCTCCACGCCAAATGCCTGCTTGTTCTGTATCTCTTTGGAATTCTTTCCAATGGTAACACGAACATAGTCATTCAGTCCTGCTGCAGAAGTCAGATAAAGACGATATGTCTTCTGATCCTTGGTAGACAGAGCTTCAACCTTTGGATTCAAATTGTAAGAACCAGACTTATATGCCTTTATTGCAACCTTTACTGCACTTGCATTTAATGATGTCTTTTTGGCAAACTTCACTGTCAACGCAGAATAATCAAGCTTGTCAACAGATACAGACTTGATCGCATTTGCCTTAACTTTAAGCTTACATTTCAGTTTTACCTTTCCTACCTTTGCCACTACAACAGTAGAGCCCTTCTTCAGACCCTGAATTGTTGCACGATCCTTTTTCTTGCCGCTGGTAGATTTGATCTTTGCGACTTTTTTGTTTTTGATGGACCATTTAACCTTTTTGCCGGCTTTCTTCACCTTTAAGGTTAATGTCCCGCCTGCTGTAATGCTGGCCTTTTTCTTGGACAATTTTGCTTTTGTCTTTTTTGCAGCCTTTTTTGTCTTTTTCGCAGCAGATACATTTACAGAGGAATAATTTCCACTGGTCACAACCATAGCCACTGCAAGACCACATGCCAGCACACGCTTTGCAATGTTCTTATGCTTCATTTTCTCTCTCCTTTGATTTTATTTTGTAATTCATGAATGCGAAAAACACGGCGTAAATATGCCATTCTCCACAGGAACTACAATTGTTTTGAATTATATCATAATATAAAGTCATTTTCAATAATGACTTTTGCCTGAATCCTTATATATCTACTATCTACAAAGATTTTTTGAACAAAAATTTTCATAAAGATCCGGGAACTCTTTTCATTGTTTTCATTGTTGAGGTCAAAAATCTCCCGAAGAATTTTCCACAGGCATGAGATCGAAATCTGAACCTGTTCCGGATGTTTGTTACAGATCAGCAAACCTGCCCTGTTTCTATGACGGCATAATGCCATGCCGCACACGCCGCACTTCGTTATGCCATGAAACATATGACGTTTTCTTCGTTTTTTGTTTTCTCCACCTGTTTCCGGATATCTGGTTTTAATCTTTTCATACACTTCCCTGTCAATAATCGCCGGATGGCTTTTATCCCGCACATTCCATTTTTCTTTCGGGAGCTCCACCCGGGCAAATCCATTTCGGTAAATGCTTTCACTTTTGTGCCATAGATCCTGGCCCATATATACCGGATCATGCAGCATCCTCCATACAACCGCCGCACTCCATCTCCGCATATTATTTTCTTTTGCCATCTGTTCTGCAATCTCCGGACAATTCTTTTCCTCCAGACACAGATCAAAAATCTTTCGGACAATCTCCGCCTCCACCGGATTGATCATAAGCTGCCCCTGTGGATCCCTCTCATAACCAAACGGACATTTCCCGGTCCGCCCTTTTCCATTCTGCCGCTTCACCTGCAGTGCCTTTTTTGTTTTATTGGAAATATCCCTGCAGTAATACTCATAAAAAAGATTTTTAATGCCATTTTCCAACCCCGGCCGGTCGTGATCACTGTCAAAATGATCCGCAATAGAAATAACCCTCACGGGATAACGAAGAAATATGTTTTCCAAAAGCTCCGCTAACACCAGATGATCTCTGGATAACCTGGAAAAATCCTTCACAACAAGAGCTTGTATTTTTCCTGAAAAAATACCGGCAAGCAGCTTTTTTACTGCCGGCCGGTTCATATTTGTTCCTGTATAACCATCATCCGAAAAATAACAGATCCGGTATTGTGACAACACCTCATCCTGCGCAATCTTGTTCCTTGCAAGACAACGCTGATTCTCAATGCTTCTGCTTTCCCCTTCCTCCCTTTTTGAAACCCGGCAGTATACTGCCACAACCTTACCCGATCTCACTGCAGGCCGTTCTTTCTCCATAACCCACTGTCCCCTCTCTCCACCTGCAAGCCCGGAACCGGAAGTGTATCACTGCTATGCAGAATTCGTTTCAAACCGGCAGCCATCTCGCAGATTTTCCTTGTATCTTATGCCGGCAGCAGGAGTAAATATTACTTTACAAAGGATAACATCTGATCGATAAAGTTTAATCCTATCTGATATAAAACATATAATACCGTCACCGACAATATCAGTACAAGACAGCGATAGATCAGATATCCTCTTGCAAAATTCTTTTTAGCCGGGTGTGTCTTCTTGCTTAATGCGAGAACCAAAACATAAATAAATCCAATCACCGGAATCTTGATCCAGCAGACACTTAAAAACCATTCGCTGACAGAAACTCCCTCTGCATCATCAAATGCAACGGCCTTCTGAAATGATTTGGAAAATCGTTTTTTCTTTTTTTCCTGTTTTTCCTGACGGATCTCTAACTGCTTCTGCTGTTTTTTCAGAACCTGTTCCTGATGCTTTTTTTCTCTCTGCTCCCCGGAACGGCCTCCTGAAATATTATACTCCGCACGGGCCTGTCTCTTTTTTTCCAAAAGCTCCTGTTGTCTCGCCGCCTTTTCCTGCTTGGCGATCACGGAATCCTGTACTCTCTTGTCCATGCTTTTTCCCCCATCTTACTCTGTATCACTGTTATCTGTCCCGGAATCAGTATCCGACTGTCCGGACGTCGGATCCCCTTCCTTTGGCAGAGCCAGAAGCTTCTGACGACTCCGGATGTAATCACTATGAAGTGTATTATATTCCGAATATGATTTACATGCTTCCACCGCCTGTTCCGCCTTTTCCAACAAATCTTTCACATTCGACGGCTGAGAATCGTATCCCGCCAGTTTTTTTATTCTGGTTTGTGCCAGGGCGATTCTTGTCTTCCGGGTCTGCGTCTCTCTTTCTTCCTTCGCCTTTGCGGCTGCCTCCTCCGCAAGACGGGTATTTTCCTCAGAACGCTGCTCCTCGTATGCCTTCACAACATCCTTCCACTTTACAGATTCATCCTTGAGGCTGTCGTATTTATCCTTACACCTTGTGCTGTATTCCTTCCGTACATCGTCATCCTTTATCACAGCGATCATATTTTTTAACGTGTTGTATGTCTCTGTAAAAGTATAATAATCGGCAATGCTGGTAATGGTCATCTTTTCAAATTTTTCCAGCTTACTCCTCGCCTTATTCTGCCTTGACTGATCTGTCTCATTATCCACATACTCCGTGGTATCCTCCAGAATATCCGTTGCGAAATAGTCCATTCCATAACTGCGTTTCCGGTCTCCCGTCACCTCAGTTCCATCGATAATATTTCCTTTACTGTCATATTTTGCCAGACATACCGTATCCGGCTTTTCAAAATCCTTCGGAGGCAGATCCTGATGGATCTGATTCATATAATTCTTCCAGATGGCACCGGAAAGTGTTGACCCATATGTTCCCGGCATGGCTCTCGGTGTATCATAGCCGCACCACACCACCGTAGTATAATAGGCAGAATAACCACAAAACCACACATCCTTGCTGGAGTTTGTCGTACCGGTCTTCCCGGCAGTAATCTGACCACCATTCAGCTTTAAAGCCCTGGCAGTGCCATAGCTCTCATTAAAAACGCCTTTCAAAACATCCGTCATTATCCATGCCGCTCCCTTGGAATAAACCTGTGTTTTTTCCTCTGCATCTTTATAGATCACACCGTCGGATACATGACTGATCTTTTTGATGCAGGTACGGTCACTGTACTCTCCGTTATTTGCCAAAGTGGCATATCCCTTTGCCATATCCACAACACGGACACCCTCTGTAAATCCTCCCAGGGAAAGCGCCATATTGCCATTATCTACATAACTGAGGTTATGAAAGTGCATCTTATCCAGAAAAGACAGACCATATTCCGGAGTAATTGCCTCCAAAACCTGCCATGCAATGGTATTAATCGAACGAGCTACCGCTTCTCGGATATGAACATTGCCCCGATAACCTCCCCCGGAGTTTTTCGGTCCGTTTTTGATCGCATGGTCATTTACGACTGTGGAAGGAGAAAACTGTCCTGACTCAAATCCCGGAGCATAATCAATCAGTGGTTTAATGGAACTTCCCGACTGACGTGCAGACAGATATGCCCTGTTGTATGCGTCCTTTGTGCCGCGCCCTCCCACAACAGCCACAACATAGTTCGTATTGTTATCTACACAGACCGCTGCTCCCTGCAGGGCATACTTGCCGCTGTCTGCATTTTTCTCTGTATTGTATGCCAGACCGCTGTCAACCGCCGCCTGAAGCTTTTTCTGTTTTTTCTGATTTAAGGAAGTATAAAGCTTATAACCGCCGGAACGGATATCATCACACTTTGCACTATACACAGAAGCATATTCTGCCTGATAGTTTTCGTATTCTTTTTTATTTTTAAATGTATATTTAAATTCAAAATTTTCCTTTTCCATCAGAGATAATGCCGCACAATGTACCGCATAGCTGAGCAAATAACTTTCATTAGATGTTTTCTCCGTAAGCTGCAAAACCTCCAGCTTTGTTTTAACCGCTTTTTTGTATTCCTTCTGAGTGATCGCTCCTCCCTCATACATTTTCAGCAGAACATCATTTCTCTTTTGTTTTGCCTCTTTGGGATGGGCGACCGGATTATATGCCGCCGGTGAATTGGACAATCCGATCAGAAGTGCCGCCTCCGCCGGCTCCAGATCTGCCGGTTTCTTTCCAAAATAATATTTACTGGCAGAAGCAACTCCGTAACACCGGTTACCATAATAATTGCTATTGCAGTAAAACTCCATAATCTTGTCCTTGCCAAACTTCTGCTCCACCGAAGGTGCCAGCAGTATCTCCGCCACCTTTCTGGTAAATGTCTGCTCCTGAGACAAAAGGTTATTTTTGATCACCTGCTGCGTGATGGTACTTCCCCCCTGCGTAATCGCTCCTCTGTTTTTTAAGAGTGCCACGCTGGCACGCATGGTTGCCAGAAGATCCACGCCCCCATGGGTTTTGAAACGTTTATCCTCCACTGCAATATATCCGTTATAAATATACGGAGAAATTTTTGAAATCTTTGTATACTTAAATCTGCCCGCATTGACAGAACCAATCTTGTTTCCTTTGTCATCAAATACCTGGGTGTCCTCATTCATAACAAAGTCTTCCTCTGTCATATTGACCAGATTGTCAAAGACCACCTCTCTTGCCTCCGTAAACATAGGTATTACCTTTACATAGACGCAGATTCCCGCAATCAGACATACCACCAGGATGGACGCCATAATTCCCAGCATTGTTCCCAGAATCGTAGAGATAACCCCCAGATATCCACCGATCACACCGACCAGTGCTTTTATCCCCATTTTAACCCGATTTATACCCTTCTTCATTCGTGCTCCTCCATTTTGAAGCGAATCATTATATTTCTTTAATCAAACGTTTTTTCATTATAACCCCATCGATTGAAATTATCAAGTTGACACCCTAAATTCTGTCGATTAGAATATAATTTACGGATGTTTACACCGTACAGGTGTTCACCATATATTTTACCAGACACACGTTATACAACAGAACAGAAAGGTACTGAAAACTTATGGATCTATTAGACTCAAAAAAACACTTTGGTTTCATCGGTCTGGGACTGATCGGCGGCTCTGTGGCACGCTGTATCCGTCAGGAGCTTCCCAAGGCACGCATCTCAGCATATAACTACTATGAAACGAAAAAACATCCCCGGCTGGAAATGGCTTTGTCCGACGGAGTCCTCACAGATATCACCACAGATATTACAGCAGTCCGCGACTGGGATGTCATCTTCCTGTGCACTCCGGTCCGCACCAACGTGGCATATCTGAAAAAGCTCAAGCCATATCTGCGAAAGGACTGTATTCTGACAGATGTTGGCAGCGTCAAGGGAGAAATTTACGATGCCGTTCATCGGGAGGGATTAGACCACTGCTTTATCGGGGGGCATCCTATGGCCGGCACAGAGCATATCGGCTATGAATATTCCTTCGCGTCTCTTCTGAAGGATTGTTATTACATATTAACGCCGACTGATCAGGTCCCAGAGGAAAGTATCCGGTGGATGCAGGAATTCGTCCAAAACGTAACCCGATCCCGCTGTGTAACGATCGATGTAACGGAGCATGATGAGGCAACTGCCGGTATTAGCCATGCACCGCATATTATCTCTGCTGCTCTGGTAAATGCTGTCCGGGCACGGGACGACAAGGGGATGTACCAGCTTCTTGCCGCAGGCGGTTTCCGGGATATCACAAGGATTTCCTCTTCTTCTCCTGAAATGTGGACAAGCATCTGTCTGGCAAATAAGGACGCGATCCTTGATTTTCTACATGAGTACAGAGGGCTTCTTGACACCATGGAGCATGCTGTTGAAGAGGGAAATGAGACAGAGATCAATCATTTCTTTGCCACGGCAAAGGAGTATCGTGACAAGCTGTTTCCATCCGAACTTTCCACTGAGAAGTAGAAATAATATTGTCAATCTCCTACCGACATTTTAAACTGTATACATAGAAAGGACCTTTTATTTATGTTGGAAAATATATTAGAGGGATTAAATCCCCAGCAGGAAGAAGCCGTAAAGCACTTTAAGGGACCGCTTCTGATCCTTGCCGGTGCCGGCTCCGGTAAAACAAGAGTTCTCACACACCGCATTGCCTATCTGATCGATTATTATGATGTAAATCCTTATCACATTCTGGCACTGACCTTCACCAACAAGGCTGCCGGCGAAATGAGAGAACGTGTGGACCAGATCGTGGGCTACGGCTCCGAAAATATCTGGGTCAGTACCTTCCATTCTACCTGTGTCCGGATCCTGCGCCGTTATATTGAGGTACTGGGTTATAAACGAAGCTTTACGATATATGATGCCGACGACCAGCGCGCCCTGATGCGGGAAATCATCAAATTTCTTGATCTGGATCCCAAAAAATACAAGGAACGTGCTTTCCTGAATGTAATTTCCAATGCGAAGGATGAATTGATCGGTCCCGAAGAATATGCCCGGAGAGTACAGGGCGACAAAATGCGGGAAATCTATGCCCGCGCCTATCAGGAATATGAAAAACGTCTCCGGGATGCCAATGCTCTGGATTTCGATGATCTGATCTGCAAGACGATCCAGATGTTTCAGGAAAATCAGGACATTCTGTCTTATTACCAGAACCGTTTCCGCTACATTATGGTGGATGAGTATCAGGATACCAATACCGCACAGTTTAAGCTGATCAGTCTGATGGCAAGTACTCCTTCCGAAAACGGTGGTGTGGAGCACAACCTCTGCGTCGTAGGTGATGATGACCAGTCCATCTATAAATTCCGTGGTGCCAATATTATGAATATTCTGAACTTTGAGCAGGAGTATCCGGATACCCGTGTCATCCGTCTGGAAGAAAATTACCGCTCCACTCAGAATATCCTGGATGCAGCCAACGCTGTGATCCACAATAATACAAAACGTAAAGAAAAGGCTCTCTGGACCCGCAAGGACAAAGGAGATTCCATCTACTATTCCCAATTTGAGAATGAATATGAGGAAGCGGAGGCAGTTTCCTCTGCCATCGCCCACGCCGTAGAAAACGGAGAGGCTTCTTACAAGGACTTTGCCGTACTGTACCGCACCAACGCCCAGTCCCGTGTCTTCGAGGAGAAGCTGATCAATTACAATATCCCCTACCGTATCGTTGGTGCCGTCAACTTTTACCAGCGCAAGGAGATCAAGGATATTCTTGCTTATCTGCGCACCATTGAAAATGGCATGGATGATATCTCTGCCAAACGAATCATTAACGTTCCAAAACGCGGAATCGGCCTGACCACCATTGACCGGGTCAGCAATTATGCGATCATCCATGGCGTAAGCTTTTATAATGCCTTACGGGATTATGAATATATCGAAAACATCGGCAGGAGCGCCACAAAGCTCGGAAGCTTTGTAGGACTCATCGAATCCTTCCGTACCAGTCTGGAGGATCCGGACTACTCCATTGAGCAGCTTGTCCGTGATGTGGTGGAACAGACCGGATATGAAGCAATGCTGTCAGAGGATGACACAGAGGAATCCCAGGCACGTCTTGAAAATATCGAAGAGCTGATCAATAAGGCTGCATCTTACGAGGAGGAACATGAGGAAGACGGCGCCACGCTTGGAGGCTTTCTCGAAGAGGTTGCCCTGGTGGCAGATATTGACAATGTAGATGACAGCACCGATATCGTTCTGCTGATGACTCTTCACAGTGCCAAGGGACTGGAGTTTCCTTATGTTTATCTGGTGGGTATGGAGGACGGAATCTTTCCGGGTGCCATGGCTGTTTACGGCGAAGATCCGGAGCAGGCTGCCGAGGAAATGGAGGAGGAACGACGTCTTTGCTATGTGGGCATTACCCGTGCCATGAAAAAGCTCTCCCTGAGCTGTGCCAGAAGCCGGTTCCGCAACGGAGAACACCAGTATAACCGGCCTTCCCGCTTTATCAGCGAGATTCCCCGTTACCTGATCCATGCCGGCACCGGCTCCTCCACGGCCTCCTCCGGTGGTGTCAGTGCAGCTGAGTTTTTAAAACACCAGCCGGGTGGAATTTCCTTCGGGACCGGCCAGAGTAATCGAGGCAGCTTTTCTAACACCAGCAACGGTTTCTCCGGCAGCTCCTACGGTAATGGCTCTGCCGGCAGATCTTACGGCACCGGCACCTGGAATCCTGCTGCCGAGCAGCGTGTCAAGCAGTCCGGCCACACCCGCGGCAAAAGCGGGCTGGACCTCCTCGCAGGCAATCCTATGATTTCCAAGGGCTTTGGCAGCTCTTATGCTGCACCAAAATCAAAAGCACCTGTATCCGATACATCTGTCACCCTCAACTATTCCGAGGGCGACCGTGTCCGTCACATGCGCTTTGGCGAGGGTGTTGTACAGACGATCAATCCAAGTGATTCTGATTTTGAAGTAACCGTTGCCTTTGACAATGGCAACACCCGAAAAATGTTATCTTCATTTGCAAAGCTAAAAAAGGTATGATATACTGATGATAATATATAGCTGGATTGGAGGTATTGTATGATGAATAATTCAAAACTGGAAGAACTTTTAAACACTGCACGCATCAATGAGCTCCTTCACAAAAAGGAGTTAGAAGAGAAAAACAAAAACGGCATTCTGGTTGCTCTTGCTATCGTTGGTGCAATTGCCACAGTTGCAGCGATCGCATATGCTGTTTACCGCTATTTTACACCGGATTATCTCGATGATTTCGATGATGATTATGAGGATGATTTCGATGATGATTACATCGAGTTTTCCGACAGCAAACCTGAGGCTGAGAATTAATCCGTAGATACGGTCTTTTCAGCAATTGAAACAAGTCAAACCGAAATGGATCTCCATTTCGGTTTGTTTTTGCCGGTTTACAGCCAATGATTCTGACAGTGTGCTGCCTGTCACCGACACCATATCATTGATCAAAATACCCGCAGCACAGAAATGAGGACATTATGAAGCTTTGGGGCGGACGTTTCACCAAGGAAACAAATCAGCTTGTACACAATTTTAACGCATCTCTTTCCTTTGACCAGAAATTCTACAAAGAAGACATCGAGGGAAGCATTGCCCATGTAACCATGCTTGCCAAACAGGGTATTCTGTCTGACGAGGATAAAGAAAGCATCATCAAGGGACTGGAGAGCATCCGTCAGGACATTGACAACGGTACTCTGACCTTTACTGCAGAGCACGAGGACATTCACAGCTTTGTGGAGGCACATCTGATCGAACGCATTGGCGATGCCGGAAAACGTCTTCATACCGGACGAAGCCGTAATGACCAGGTTGCACTGGATATGAAGCTTTACACACGCCATGAGATCGAAGAAATGAACGATCTCTTAAAAAGCCTGCTGGACAGCATCCTGCGCATTATGAAGGAGAACCTGCACACGATCATGCCAGGCTTTACACATCTGCAGAAAGCACAGCCAATTACCCTGGCACATCATATGGGAGCCTATTTCGAGATGTTTAAGCGTGACCGTTCCCGTCTTTCTGACACCCTGGAGCGTATGAACTACTGCCCTCTCGGTTCCGGTGCCCTCGCAGGTACCACATATCCGTTAGACAGGGAAGAAACCGCCAGGCTTCTTGGCTTTACAGGACCAACCTTAAACAGCATGGATTCTGTTTCTGACCGTGATTATCTCATCGAGTTTTTAAATGATATGTCGATTATTATGATGCATCTTTCCCGTTTCTGCGAGGAGATCATTACCTGGAATACCAACGAATATCAGTTTGTGGACATTGATGATTCCTACTCTACCGGCAGCAGCATTATGCCACAAAAGAAAAATCCGGATATCGCTGAGCTTGTCCGCGGCAAGACCGGTCGTGTCTATGGTGCCCTGATGTCTCTGCTGACTACGATGAAAAGCCTTCCTCTGGCATATAATAAAGATATGCAAGAGGATAAGGAATTTGTCTTTGATGCCATTGACACCACAAAAGGCTGCATTGTTCTGTTCCACGGTATGCTGGACACCATGACCTTCCGCAAAGACCGTATGCGCGCCAGCGCAGAGGGTGGTTTTACCAATGCTACCGATGCTGCTGACTATCTTGTAAACCACGGTGTTCCATTCCGTGACGCCCACGGCATTATCGGACAGCTTGTCCTTTACTGCATCGACAAGGGCATTTCTCTTGGCGAAATGAGTCTCGAGGAATACAAGGCGATCAGTCCTGTCTTTGAAGCGGATATCTACGATGCCATCTCTATGGAAACCTGTGTCAATAAACGTAATACCATCGGTGCTCCGGGTCCGGAAGCTATGACAAAGGTCATCGATTCTTACGAAAAATATCTGGCAGAATAATCCGATGTTTCACCGATAAAGTTTTATATATTTTTTCTAAAACCAAAAGCACTCTTGTAACATTCATTTACAAGAGTGCTTTTGTCTTACCACAGATTGAAAAGAAATATCTTTCAACCTGCTTTGCATATTGCTGCTGTATTGTTATATCAAGCCAAACCTGTTCCTGCCTTACCAGTATAAAGCTGATAATATTTCCCCTGCTGCTCGATCAGCTGGTCATGAGTACCTCTTTCGATAATCCGTCCCTGCTCCAGAACCATAATGCAGTCACTGTTTCGAACCGTAGAAAGACGGTGGGCAATAACAAAGGTCGTTCTCCCCTTCATCAGACGATCCATACCGTCCTGTACCAGCTTCTCTGTACGAGTATCAATGGAGCTGGTTGCCTCATCCAGGATCAATGCCGGCGGATCTGCAATGGCTGCTCTGGCAATTGCCAGAAGCTGACGCTGACCCTGGCTTAGATTTCCACCGTCTCCTTTGAGTACCGTATCATACCCTTGCGGCAGATGACGGATAAAGGAATCTGCATTGGCAAGCTTTGCAGCGGCCTCCACCTCCTCATCCGTCGCATCCAGTTTACCATACCGGATATTGTCACGGACTGTTCCCGTAAATAAATGGGTATCCTGAAGAACGATTCCCAGCGAATGACGCAGGTCCTCTTTTTTGATCTTATTGACATTAATTCCATCAAAACGGATCTTACCATCCTGAATATCATAAAAGCGGTTGATCAGGTTCGTGATCGTTGTCTTACCGGCTCCCGTAGCACCTACAAATGCAATTTTTTGTCCCGGCTTCGCATACATTTCCACATCATGAAGAATGATCTTATCATCATTGTAACCAAAGTCTACATGGTCAAATACCACCTCACCACATAATTTCTGATATGTCACGGTATCGGTATCCTTATGATAATGCTTCCATGCCCAGAGACCGGTTCTCTTTTCACTCTCCGTAATATGACCCTTTTCGTCCTCATTGGCACGTACCAGCTCTACATAACCGTCATTCACCTCCGGCTTCTCATCCAACAGTTCAAAGATACGGTCTGCTCCTGCCAGTGCCATCACAATACTGTTTAACTGCATACTTATCTGATTGATCGGCATACTGAAAGACTTATTATATGTCAGAAATGCCACCAGGCCACCGATGGTAAAACCTCCCACCTTGTTAAATGCCAGAAGACCTCCTATCATAGCACAAAGCACATAACTGACATTTCCAAGCTGGGCATTGATCGGCCCCATCACATTGGCAAAAGTATTGGCATTATCCGCACTATGAAAAAGTTCATCATTTAACGCATTAAACTCATCCATACTCTCCTGCTCACGGCAGAATACCTTTACTACCTTCTGGCCATTCATCATCTCCTCAATATGACCATTTACTTTTCCCAGATCCTTCTGCTGCTGAATAAAGTAAGCTCCGGAAAGTCCGGCTACCTTCTTTGTTACCAGCAGTGTCACACCCACCATAAACAATGTAACCAGTGTCAGAGGCACATTGATCATGATCATTGCCGCCAGTACGCTCACAATGGTGATCACACTGGAAAAAAGCTGTGTCATACTCTGGCTGATCATCTGACGGAGCGTGTCAATATCATTGGTATAAATTGACATAATATCTCCATGGGAGTGTGTATCAAAATATTTGATAGGCAGAGACTCCATATGAACAAACAGATCGTCTCTAAGCTTTCGCAGAGTTCCCTGTGTGACATTAACCATCAGGCGGTTATACGCCCAGGTAGAAAATACACCCAGCCCGTAAAAACAGGCAACCTGCGCAATTTTATGCAGCAACGGACCAAAGTCCTTATGTTCTGCCTTCATTAATGGCGTGATATATTGATCGATCAAGGCCTTGGTAAACATAGTTCCCTGGACATTGGCAAGAACGCTGACTATGATCAGAATTAACACCAGCACCAGATAAACTCCATAGCTTTTACCGATATAATTCAAAAGACGTTTTATGGTCTGTCCGGGATGCTCCAGTTTCATTCTTGGTCCCATTCCCCTTCGTCCGCCGGGTCCCTTTGGTCCCCTTGGCTTTTCTGAACGATTTTCTGCCATCTCTCATTCCACCTTTCTTATTTCTTTTCTATTCAAGCAATTTTTTAAGATGCCTCGTCAAAATCTCCGTTACCGGATGTCTGTGACTCATATACATCACGATAGATCTCATTATTTTCAAGCAGCTCCTCGTGGGTTCCAAATCCGTTGATCTCTCCATTTTCCAGCACAATGATATGATCTGCATTCTGGATACTGGAGACACGCTGTGCAATGATCAGCTTCGTGGTTCCCGGAATCTCCTCTGCAAATGCCTTCCGGATCTTGGCGTCTGTTGACGTATCTACAGCACTGGTGGAATCGTCCAGGATCAATACCTTCGGCTTCTTCAAAAGAGCTCTTGCGATGCAAAGTCTCTGCTTCTGCCCGCCGGACACATTGGTTCCACCCTGCTCAATATAGGTGTCATACCCCTTTGGCAGCTTTTCAATAAACTCACTGGCACAGGCAAGATCGCAGGCATGCATACATTCTTCCTTTGTTGCCTCCTTGTCTCCCCAGCGGAGATTGTCAAGGATCGTGCCGGAGAAAAGTACATTATTCTGGAGCACAACAGCAACCTGATTCCGGATTACGTCAATATCATACTCTCTGACATCTCTGCCGCCCACTAGCACACTTCCCTTTGTCACATCATAGAGACGGCTCAGCAGAGAGACCAGACTTGACTTTCCGCTTCCGGTTCCTCCCAGAATACCGATTGTCTCACCGGAACGGATCTTCAAATTGATATCCTTTAATACCGGTTCCTTTGCATCCTTCTTGTAGCTAAAATCTACATGCCGGAATTCTATCGAGCCATCTGCCACTTCCATTACCGGATTCTCCGGATTTGTAATGTCCGGTTTCTCATTTAATACCTCTGCCACACGTCTGGCACTTGCCACACTCATGGTAACCATCACGAAGATCATGGACAGCATCATCAGGTTCATCAAAATGTTCATACAATAGGTCAGCAGCATAGACAGATCACCTGTCGTTAATGTATTGCTGACGATCATATGTGCTCCCATCCAGCTGATCACCAGAATGCATGTATACACCGTAAACTGCATGATCGGCATATTTAGACAGATCATCGCTTCCGCCTTTGTAAACAGCTTATATACATTGCCGCTTGCCTTTGTAAACTTCTCTTTTTCATGATCCTCGCGCACATATGCCTTTACCACACGGATGGCAGATACATTTTCCTGTACGCTTTCATTGAGATCATCATATTTCTGAAAAATACTTCTGAAATACTTTGTGGTCCTGGTTAACAGAACTCCCAGGATCACTCCCAAAACCAGTACCGCAATCAAATATATCGTTGCAATCCTTGTATTTACCGCAAAGGACATTACCATGGCACAGATTAGACTAAACGGTGCTCTCATGCACATACGAAGCAGCATCTGATATGCGTTCTGAATGTTCGTAACATCTGTGGTAAGTCGTGTGACAAGTCCTGCTGTACTGAACTTATCAATATTGGAAAAGCTGAAGGTCTGTATATTTTCATACATTGCTTTTCTCAGATTTCTGGCAAAGCCTGTGGATGCCTTTGCACCATACTTTCCTCCCATAAAACCACTGAAAAGACTAAAGCATGCCGCTGCCAGCATCAGGGCACCCATCTTATAAATATGTCCTGCATTTCCCACCGATACGCCATCATCAATGATTGAAGCCATCATCAGTGGAATGATCGTTTCCATGATAACCTCCAGGATCATAAAGATCGGAGTCGCAATGGAAGCCTTTTTATATTCCTTGATCTGCGACGCTAATGTTTTAAGCATAATCAGAAATCCCTCCTTTTCTTTTCTTCCTTCTGTCTCTCTGTACTGTCGTTGATATTTCTGGCAACTCTTCCCAGATACTCCTTAAACTGGGTCAGCTCCTGTGAAGTAAAGCCCGCCGCCAGAAGCTGTTCAAACTTTGCAATCTCCCCCTCCACCAAACGGTGTGTTTCCAACACCTTTGGTGTCAGCGTCAGCTTTTTGAGCCGTGCATCATAGTCCACGGGAGAACGCATGATCAAGCCCTTATGGACCATCTGATCCACAGCCTTAGACACATTGGATCGGGTCATTGCAAGAGCACGTTCCACATCCTTCTGAAACACATCCTCCTGCTGATGATCCAGCATATAATGAATGATCCAGCTGTCCATCCGGCTGAGCTTTTCTCCCGGCATCGCAGCAATACGCTGGTCAATGCTTCTCCGGATCATATTAGAAACACAGTTGATCTCCATTCCTAATGCTCCATCCTTCTTCATGGACTCCTCACTCCCTTCTGTATGTACCAATATTCTCTCCTCTATACTGTTGAAAAGTGAATTGTTTCCATTTCAACAATAGGCGTGATTATTATTATATGACAAAAAAAGATAAAGTCAATAGACTTTATCTTTTTTTAATGATTATGAAATGTTGATCACATTTTATTATTTCGCAACGATATTTATATCTACTCGAAAATGTTGATTTTACGCTGTTTTTCGCTATCTATCTTATGATTTACTCCATTTTTACTCCAATTTTAAGCCAATATTTTCAGTTCGGCTACTTCTTCTTTTTTCTTTTCTTCTGAAACGTGCGTGTATAAATCGGTTGTCATTGCCAATGTGGAGTGACCTAAGAGTTTCTGCACTACCTGTTGGTCTACTCCATTTTCATAGCACCTTGTAGCGTATGTATGTCGTAGAGTGTGACAGGTAAATAGTTCAAATATCTTCGGCTCTCTCTTTTCTTCCTTTGCCAGTTCAATCTCTATTACATTGATTTTCGCTACATAGTCTTTGATTGCACTATTAACGTTGTAATAGTAAACTGGCGAACCGTCTGAACAGGTAAATACCAAATTTTGAAATTCTTTATGCTGTTTCCATATTGAGCGTTTCCACATCTTCTGTTCTGTCTGCTTTATCTTCTGATTTTGCAAAATCTCATATACTTCATCTGTCATAGGAATAACACGATTGCTTGATATGGTTTTGGCGGTTGTGTAGAAAAACTTTGAACCCTCGACGGGACTAGAAGCCTTTGAATAATGAATTGTCTTATTGATTGTAATTTCTCTTTTTTCAAAGTCACAATCTTCCCATTTCAGCCCAAGCACTTCTCCAATCCGACAACCTGTTGTCACAGCAAATTTCAAAACATTGATGTGTATGTAGGAAGAAGCAAATGTAAAGAATTTTTCCTGTTCCTCTCTTGTTAATACACGCCTTTCCTTTTTCACTTCTTTTGGCATTTCCACACCGATACATGGATTTTTTCTAATATATTCACTCAATACTGCTTTATCAAACATATCACTCAGCATAAATCTGATGTTCGACACCGTTCCATGTGCAAGACCGCTATCTATCAATTCATTTATGAATTTTTGAACATGATATGTTTTAATGTCCTGCAAATACATCTTTCCGATAGAGTTCTTCACTCTTGCGTTATAGTAACTGTGATTTTTATATATCGTAGTCATTTTAACTGTTTTCTTCTTATACAACTCCGTCCACGTTACATACCATGCGTTTAAAGTGATACTTTCGCCGTTGCCATTCAAACCATGTTCATCTTCATAAACCGCTTCTCGCAACTTCCGTTTTAATTCATTCAGTTTAAAATCATAAAGCGTTTTACGTTTTCCTGTTTTGCTTGTAAATCTTGCAATATAGCGTCCATCTGCTCTCTGTGAAATTCCCTTACCGAGTTCTTTTCCTTTTAAATCTTTACCCATACCAACTTTCCTTTCTTCTACTGAAAGAAATATGGTAAAGTAAATATTTCAATTTTCATTATATCCACACCCCATTTTCTTTTCAAGCCCTTTTGCATTGATATTCCAGCCATTCATCAAGTAATTTCTTATTTGCATACAACCGATTACCAATGCGTACTGTAAATCTATTTTTCGGATTGTTCAACAGTTCTCTTGCCTTTGTTTTCCCAATCCCCATATACTCACAAAATTCATTTATATTTAGTAATGCTTTATCGATACGATTACCCCCTTTCGCCTAATTTTCTTGCTTTTATGTAATCATCATACAACTGCTTCTGTGTGATATTCATTTCTCCATTTTTTACAAGATTACCGATATAATCTCTCTGCTCTATCTTCCCAACCTCTGCAAACAGTTTCAAAGACGGGGCAACATACTTTTCTAACCACTCCCACACCTTTTGCAAACTTTTCTTCTGTGGCTGTATGGTAAGTTTCACCTTGCCTATATCTTTCATCAGTTCCGCCCACGCTTGATAGGTTGGATAAAGCCTTTTTCGTGTTGTCGTGCTGTCTGTCGGCTTTTCTAAAAATCGTATTTTGCTGTTCAATACTTCCATTGCCAGTCCTGCCACATCTCTATATCTCAATAATTCCTGTACTACGCTTACTGCCATTTCCTGCCGAAATCTCAACTCATATCTATTCCAATTTTCGTCTAATTCTGTTCCATACTTTTTATTCTGTTCATATCCCTTTTCATAAAATACCAATCTCAAATTACTGGCTGAACTGCCGAGATAAAGACTACCACCTTTACTCTGAAACACTTCTTCTTTCAGTTCCCCCGAGTCGTGAAAATCTATCTCCCTTAGTTTTGTGGAAAGCAATCCCTCTTTTGTCCGTACAATCAAATCGGGAATACTCAAATAAGGTTTTCTATCATCTATCGCCAAATCAATCCGAGGAAAGTTGATGTGATACTGACAAACTCTGTTTAAGAAATCAAACCATGTTTCCTCATTGAGTTGTAAAAAATTTTCATAGTTGCGACAACCTTTCCCACTCATTAAAATCTGAAAGCCTTGATACTGTGCATTTCCTGTCGGCTTTAGCACCTTGATATTATCGAAGATTGCCACAACCTCATGTCCTGCAATCCCCTTTTCATAACCTGTTACCGTCATAAGTTCCAATGGTATTCTCAGCACCTCTTCTATAACTGCTTCTAACGGAACTTCCTTAATGGTTATCTGACACCAGTCTATCAAAGCACTTAATTCTTCTTTCTGTCGTATTACTCCCCTGTTAGTGTAGGGGAGTTCTGGAAGAAAACTTCCGCTTCTTTCTTCCAAATTTATCAAACCTCCTTATCTGCAACGGCGTTGCCATTGCCCTGCCCTCAACCTGCCGTTTGGTACGTCAGAACGAGGACAGGAACTTTGACCGCCTACATATTTTTGTTTGGAACAGGGCGGATACCCTTACAGGTAATCTTCTCCACTAATACAGGGAAATTTCCTCTCTGCACATAAGGGGCATAAACTGGTTCTTCCAGTTCCACCACAGCATAAGGCTCAATCTTCGGAAGTTCCGTTGCTTCCAAGCGAATATCCACGCTGTTTCCAAGTTTCATGCTTCCAAGATGAAGTTTTAAGGCTTCCACTTCCTCTGTTTTCTTCTTACTGTCTTTATCATAGCGGTAACAGTTATCCGCACCCATAAAGCGAAGTTCTCCAAATGCTTCTTTTACCTGTTCTTTTGTCAATGTAATCTGCATACACATTCCTTTCTCCCCGTTGAACCGATAGGTCAGTTTCTCATATTTTCATTTTCCTATTACGACGCCGTTCATTGTTCAGTTTTTTCTGAACTTAATTGTATATTAGCACAGGCATATTCGTTTTGCAATAGAAAGTTTAGTTTTTTATAAACTTTTTGTTTTCTTTTTTCTGAACTTGTGGTATAGTGTCCTTAGACGATAAGATATGAGAAGTTATAACGAGATATGGAAAGAGAGGGTTTTTCAGATGAATACAATCGCAGAACGGATTAAATTTGCCATGAGAGCAAAAAATAAAAAACAGGTGGACATAGTCAAAGATACAGGTATCAGCAAAGGGGCGTTCAGTTCCTATCTTTCGGGACAATACAATCCAAAAGCCGATAAAATGGAATTGATTGCCGACTCCTTAGATGTAGACTTGCGGTGGCTTTACGGAGAAAATGTACCTATGGAACATACAAGTAAGAATAACAATGCCCTGCAATATGTCTTTTATAACAACTCCTGCTCCGAGTATCTTCTTGATAATTTAGACGATATCTATATTGCCATGATGACCCAATATGCCGCCCTTATTCCACGCTTTTATGTTCTTGTCAATCGTGCTGGAAATGCAATGCACCTATTACCTTTATTTTTGAAAGAAGATAGTTCCGAGTTCTACGAATGTCCGTCTGATTTCTTCTATTCCGACAGGCATACTATTTTTACAAGAGATTTTGAAAGTATTCACATGGTATTAACAACCGCCACGATTTACTATTACGGAATTGATACAAAAACTTATGAACCGAAAGTTACCAAACTTGCCTACTCACAGACTGACGATTGCTTTAATATTGACAATGAAGTACATGATTGTCATATCAAAGCATTTGAAAAAGAAGTGGTAAAAGAAGCACTTTACTTAAAACACAACGCCCAGTAACAGACAAGAGGACTTGCAAGGTTTCTGACCTTTCAAGTCCTCTGCTGTATCATGGTTCTGTTGGCTGTGTCCGTTCCGTCAAGGACTGCCCTACGGCGTATCGGCTACGCCTTGTTCCTTGACCTCACTACATTTCTCTCAACTTTTTAGAAACTATGAAATTACAAAGAAATGCTACCGCTACAATAATAAAGCAAATGATTGTACACCATACAGGTACTCTCATATCTAATTGCACTCGTAACAAAATCGTGATTGCTAAAAATACAGCTCCCACAATTTGTATAAAGTCTAATATCTTTTTTTGAAGTGTCTGTAAATGCTTCTTGTCTTTTATTCTTTCAGATTTCCATATTCCATAATTTACTTGCATATCATTTACATCTTCATCTGATATAAGTTCATCCATACTTACATCTAGTTCTAATGCCAGTTTTTTTGCCGTAATCAAATCTGGACATCTTGAACCATTTTCCCAACGACAAACTGTCTGCCTTGAAACATATAACTTATCTGCCAGTTGTTGCTGAGTGAGATTTTTTTCTTCTCTGAATTTTTTGATGTTATCATTTAATGCCATACTCCATACCTCTCTTTCATTCACATCATATAACGATAGACCCCAAAATAAAAGTACCAGTATGTATTTCCTTTGTTTCCATTTTGGTAACATCTGTTTATTCCAAGTTTTCTACACCATAATACCGATATATCGCTGAACCAATGTATTTTGTAACCCCTTTTCCGTACTGTTTATCTGTGGCTTCTTCCAACTGAGAATGATTCAAATAATCTTTAGCCATTTCTAATAATAATACTCTTGCATTATCCATTTTAAAAAGATTTTTACAACTTTTCCCCAATCTTTTTACTGCTTTCATTGACATATCTTTCATCGTAAACCGTTACGCTACTAAAGAGTCAAGATGTTTTTTCTATTTTATCACAAATTCAATAAAACTGCCCCTAATTTTACAAATAAGAAATGACGCAGATAATGTTTCCACTACCTACGCCATTTCTCATTACATCTTTGAAATATTTACTCCATTTTCTTTCAATCTTTACTCCAATTTTACTCCATTTTAAAAATCTGTTACGATATTTTACGGTATTCTATGATACCTTTCCCTTGAAGAAAAATGTCTGCAAGCCTTGATTTTAAGCGAACTTTTCAATATTCCCAAGCACTTTATTCTGTTGTGAGATTTTCTCTCAAATTATTTCATCACGATATTAACAATTCGTCCCGGAACATAAATTTCCTTAATAATATTCTTGCCTTCCAGCTTATCTGCGATGGTCTCCTTTGCTTTTGCAAGTACATCGTCCTTCGCATCCTCCTTGCCGATCTTCAGAGTTGCGCGGGTCTTTCCATTGACCTGAACAGCAATCTCCACCGTAGATTCTACCGTCTTTGCCTCGTCATACTCCGGCCAGGTATTCAGATATACACGTCCCTCGCCTCCGATGATCTGCCACAGCTCTTCTGTAATATGTGGCGCAACCGGATTAAGAAGGGTGATTAAAGTCTTGTACTCGCCCTTTGTGACCGCATTCTTCTTGTAGAAATCGTTGATCAATGCCATCATTGCAGCAATCGCAGTATTATACTTCAGGCTCTCAAAATCCTGGCTTACCTTCTTAATGGTCTGATGCATCTTTGTCTCCATATCGGCCGAGTAACCTTCCTCCCCGGTCATAATGGTCTGCAGCTTCCATACACGCTCCAGGAAACGACGACAGCCCTTTACGCCATCCTCTGACCAGGATGCACTCAGATCAAAGGCACCGATGAACATCTCATAAGTACGCAGGGTGTCTGCACCATAGGCCTGTACAATATCATCCGGATTTACAACATTACCACGGGATTTACTCATCTTCTCACCGTTCTCACCAAGGATCATTCCGTGAGAGGTACGACGCTGGTATGGCTCCTTTGTTGGCACAATTCCCTGATCATACAGAAATTTATGCCAGAAACGGGAATAAAGCAGATGAAGTGTTGTATGCTCCATACCACCATTATACCAGTCAACCGGCAGCCAGTATTTTAATGCTTCCTTGCTTGCCAGTGCCTCTTTATTATGAGGATCTGTATAACGAAGGAAATACCATGAAGAACCTGCCCACTGAGGCATTGTATCTGTCTCTCTCTTTGCCGGACCACCGCAGCATGGACAAGTGGTATTTACCCAGTCTGTCATGGCTGCCAGCGGAGACTCTCCGTTATCGGTCGGCATGTAGCTGTCTACCTCCGGCAGAAGCAGTGGAAGCTCACTCTCATCCAATGGCACATAACCACACTTCTCGCAGTGTACGATCGGAATCGGCTCACCCCAGTATCTCTGTCTGGAGAATACCCAGTCACGGAGCTTATAATTTACCTTACGGTTTCCAATGCCCTTCTCCTCCAGAAAATCTTTCATCTTTTCCTTGGCTTCTGTGACCTCCAGGCCATTCAGAAACTCGGAATTGATCATCTTACCGGTTGCCACATCCGTAAATGCAGCTTCATTAATATCTACCGGACCTTCCTTTCCTTCGACTACCTGGATCATCGGCAGAGCAAATTTCTTAGCGAACTCCCAGTCACGGGTATCGTGTGCCGGTACTGCCATAATAGCACCTGTACCATAAGACATCAGCACATAATCAGAGATCCATACCGGAATCTCCTTGCCATTCACCGGATTGATCGCTGACATACCGCCAAGTACAACACCTGTCTTATCCTTTGCAAGCTCTGTACGCTCAAAATCAGATTTTCTCGCTGCCATCTCACGGTATTTCTGGATCTCATCCCAGTTGGTGATCTCATCCTTATACTTATCGATCAGCGGATGCTCCGGAGAAATAACCATATAGGTTGCACCAAACAATGTATCCGGACGTGTCGTATAAACGCGGAGCTTCTCATCCTTGTCCTTGAGGGCAAAGTCTACCTCGGCGCCCTCAGAACGGCCGATCCAGTTCTTCTGGGAAACCTTTACCTTCTCAATATAATCCACATCATCCAGATCCTTAATGAGCTTGTCTGCATATTCTGTGATCTTTAACATCCACTCGCTTTTTACCTTGCGGACAACAGGCGCTCCACACCGCTCGCAGACACCGTTGACAACCTCCTCATTGGCAAGACCAACCTTACATGAGGTACACCAGTTGATCGGCATTTCCTTCTTATATGCCAGTCCGGCATTAAACAGCTTCAGGAAGATCCACTGTGTCCATTTATAATAATCCGGATCTGTTGTATTGATCTCACGATCCCAGTCAAAGGAATACCCCAATGACTGAAGCTGTCCCTTAAAACGGGCAACATTATTCTTTGTTACGATCTTCGGGTGGATATGATTCTTGATCGCATAATTCTCTGTTGGCAGACCAAACGCATCCCATCCCATTGGGAACAATACATTATACCCCTGCATTCTTCTCTTACGGGAAACAATATCCAGAGCGGTATATGGTCTCGGATGTCCCACATGAAGTCCCTGACCGGAAGGATACGGGAATTCTACCAATGCATAAAACTTCGGCTTGCTGTAGTCTTCTGAAGCCTGAAATGCTTTCTCCTCCTCCCAGATTTTCTGCCATTTCTTTTCCACCGTATGGTGATTGTACATTTCTGCCATGATAATCCTCCAATTCTGCTAAAACTCAATCCTGTTGTATCAGACCAGATAAAATCCGATCCAGCCAAGCAATACTGCGATCAGACAGCCGGCAGCCACATCCTTTGGAAAATGAACTCCCGTGATCACTCTTAAAACTGCCAGTAACAGTCCACATACTGCTGTAAATATCCCCAGAGGCAGGTTAACATATAAAGCTGCTGCCGCTATGATCATATTTGAAAACACATGACGGCTGGGAAAGGAATTTGCCCTGGTATCCTTCTGTAAAAGAGGGGGGAAACCGTATATTTCATAGGGGCGCTTCGCCGCAATAAGCTTTCGCAGGATCGTTACTGCCACAAAGCCGGCTGCCGGCACCAGCAGAAATCGAAAGATCCGTTCATCCCTCTGTGCAAAAAGCCACAAAGCCATTGCCATATAGATGACTGCTGTCACTGCCGTGATCGCCTTTACCATAAGACGTACCGCCGTGGTCCCGATATTCCTTTCGGTCCATTCCATGCATTTTTGATAACTATTCTTCGTCATTTGTCTCGGTAATTCCAATACAAAGCTCTTCTAACTGCTTGTCATCTACCCTGGACGGAGCCTCTGTCATCAGACAGGACGCATCCTTCACCTTCGGGAAGGCGATCACATCACGGATACTGTCCTCCTTTGCCATCAGCATGACAAGACGATCCAGGCCGTAAGCCAGTCCTGCGTGAGGTGGTACTCCGTACTTAAATGCATTCATCAGGAAACCAAACTGCTCATATGCGGATTCCTTTGTAAATCCAAGAGCCTCAAACATTCTCTCCTGAATATCATCCTGATGGATACGGATAGAACCTCCACCAATCTCAGTACCGTTCAATACAATATCATAAGCACGGGCACGTACCTTTCCAGGTTCCGTCTCCAGAAGCTCCAGATCCTCTTCCATTGGCATAGTAAACGGATGATGCATTGCCACATAACGCTGCTCCTCCTCAGAATACTCGAACTGAGGGAATTCTGTTACCCAGAGGAAACGATATTCATTCTTGTCCAGAAGATCTAACTGTCTTGCCAGCTCCAGACGAAGGTTACCTAACACATCATATACGACTTTATTTCTATCAGCCGCAAAGAGAAGAAGATCTCCCGGCTGTCCATCCATCTTATCCACCAGCGCATGTAACTCATCCTCAGTCATAAACTTGGCAAAGGATGACTTGTATGTGCCGTCCTCGTTGATACAAAGATAAGCAAGTCCTTTTGCACCGAAATCCTTTGCAAATTTCACCAATGCATCAATCTTCTTACGAGGCATGCCGCCCTGTCCCTTTGCGTTAATACCGCGAACAGAACCACCGTTTTCCAAAGCTCCGGTAAATACACCAAAGCCACAGCCCTTTACAACGTCGGATACATCATTTAACTCCATACCAAAACGAAGATCCGGCTTATCGCTGCCGAAACGGTCCATTGCCTCCTGCCAGGTCATTCTCTGAATCGGCAGTTCAATATCAATATCCAGAATCTCCTTGAAAAGCTTCTGAAGCAGACGCTCGTTGACATCCATCACGTCATCCTCATCCACAAAAGAAAGCTCCATATCGATCTGTGTAAACTCCGGCTGTCTGTCCGCACGAAGATCCTCATCACGGAAACATCTTGCCAGCTGGAAATAACGATCATAACCGGAGCACATCAACAGCTGCTTAAAAAGCTGTGGCGACTGCGGCAATGCATAAAAACATCCCGGATGTACACGGCTTGGCACCAGATAATCTCTTGCCCCCTCCGGTGTGCTCTTGTTGAGCATTGGTGTCTCAATCTCCAAAAAACCCTCATCTGCCAGAAACTGCCTGGTCAGTGTCGCAATCCTGCTTCTCATAATGAGGTTTCTCTGAAGATCCGGACGACGAAGATCCAGATAACGGTATTTCAGACGAAGCTCTTCTTTTGTCTTGATATCCTCCTCAATCGGAAATGGAGGGGTCTGTGCTTCTGACAGTACACGAAGCTGTGTTGCTACGACTTCGATCGCACCGGTAGGGATGTTCTTATTGATGCCACCCTCTCTTGCCACAACAGTACCTACAACAGCAATTACAAACTCGCTGCGAAGCTTATATGCCTTATCAAATAGCTCCTGTCCCAGTTTGTCCTCCTGAAAATTGATCTGAAGAAGTCCGCTGCGGTCGCGGAGATCCACAAAGATCAAGCCACCGGTGTTACGGGCCTTCTGGACCCATCCCATCACGGTAACCTCCTGTCCGATATTCTTCTCACTCAATTCGGCACAGCGACAGGTACGCTTTAAGCCTCTCATTGATTCTGCCATGATAATCCTCCATTGATTGATATATTTGTCACTTTATAAACATTCCATCATGATCTTTGCAGACCATACCGTATAAGATAATACACCGAAACCCCAAAACATGCAAGCCACCGTTGCCGAAACGGCGGGATCTTATTCACATTGAAATCATAAAAGCTCTGCTTCTTTCACAAATAAAGGCAGATGTTCCTTCTGCAGCGTGGACAGAACGGTGCATAATGCACGAAGCTTTTCTCCCGCTTCATTGTGCAGCACTCTCTGAAATGCCAGAAAGATCTTCATATCATAATCCTCGGCCTCATCGATCATAATTTCCATAGCCGCCGCCCGGTCAAAGGCACGACGATAGCTCCGGTCCGTCGTCAATGCACAATACACATCACAGATCCGCAGAATCCTCGCCATCCACGGTATCTGATGCCCCCGCAGATTTTCCGGATACCCCGTTCCATCCACGTTTTCATGATGATAAAGCACTGCCTCGGTGATCCGCTCCGGATATTCCTCCCGTTTGAGCATTTCACAGCTATGGGTCGGATGCATCCGCACGATCTTCATCCTCTCGATCGTGAGTGTTTCTCTGTTTCCAGCCTCCTCCATATGCTTTGATACCCACAGCTTTCCAATATCATGTAAAAGTCCTGCCACAGCAATATCCCGGCAAAACTCCTCATCCTCTCCAAGCTCCCTCGCCACAGCCTCCGCAAGATTGCTTACCTTTACCCCATGACTCATCTCAGTATAAAGATACTCTCTCATCTGACTGCTTAGGGAAGTGTTTTCCATCACAAGCTGTTCCAGATAATCCTCTTCCATGTTCTAATCCCCCATACCATGTTCTTGTTTTCGCTGCAGCATCTCATCAATACGTGATATATAGTCTGTAACGCTTTTCACGTTTTCCACCCGGCTGACAATATGACGCTGTCTGTCATAACACTTTGTACTCGCTCCGGCCCCCAGTGCAGCAATACTCTGCATTTCTTCCATGATCAGAATATTATAAAGACATTCTTTTCCTTCTCGTGCAAAGCCAATATTCTCCTGCCCGGAGCTGCCGGCATATCCTGCCGTGTTTTTCTGACGGTACATATAATAAGGCTGATATCCATTCTCCGCAGCAAAGGTTAATCCCAGCTCCATCATTTTTTCCATGCGGTGTGCCCGTTCCTCCTCCGGTACGGCTCCCTCATCCAGCAGGCGGCGCAGTCTGGAAGCACGCTTTACCACCAGTGAATGAATCGTAATACTGTCAGGATCCAGTTTCCTGATCTGCTCCAGTGTATTTTCAAAGTCCTCCGGCGTCTCCCCCGGAAGACCAATGATCAGATCCATATTTATATTTTCAAAACCACATTCCCTTGCAAGAGCAAACACTTCCTTTGTCTGCTCTACGGTGTGATGGCGGCCAATGCTCTGCAATGTCTTATCCTGCATTGTCTGCGGATTTACCGAGATCCTCTCCACACCAAATTTCCGAAGCACCATCAGCTTTTCCCTTGTAATACTGTCCGGTCTCCCTGCCTCTACGGTAATCTCTGCAGCCTCATTCACCGGAAAACTTTCATATAGACACTGTAACAACTCCTCCATCTGTCCTGCCGATAACGTTGTCGGAGTACCTCCTCCAATATAAACCGAGGTCAGACGTTTCCCCCTCTGCAGTCCGGCACAAAAACGAATCTCCTTTTTCAACGCCTCCAAATAATCCGGAATCAGTGCCTGAAACCGTTCCAACGGATAAGACGGAAAAGAACAGTACAGACATGTAGATGGACAAAACGGAATGGCAATATACAGACTGTAGCCTTTATCATATTCTGCTTTTTGCAATAGCTTTGCTTCCCGGACAGCAATGTCCAGACAAAGCTCCGCCTTTCCACCACTGCAGCAATATTCCTCTTCCATACTACGCCGCACCTGTTCCAAAGGTTCCCCCTCCAATAACCGGTTCATGGGAATCTTTGTGGGACGAACCCCTGTCATAGTTCCCCATACAGGAATACTTCGCTGTATCCCCTCCGGCAGCTCCTCCTCCGGAATGCTGCTGTATAATTCAAATAAAAGTTTTTTAAGTTTATTTTTGTAGGTTGTCCGGTAAGGATGCGTCGTCTTGTCCACATGCTTGTGAAAATCCTGCCCGCCACTGACAGATACACTATTGCGATGCAGATGCCCCTTTCCAAGCACCCATCCCCGGATTTCATACTGTCCCAGGAAAACACCGGTCAGCAAAGAAATGCCGTCCCCGGACTCCCGTTCTGCCAGCTCAAACAAAGCTGCATCCTCCTGCTCCGGCTGTATGAGCACCCGGTTATGCACTCCCGGAAAAAATCCTGTAACCAATGCCTGAAGCTCATAATCAAAATCCCTCTCAGACAAAACGATATCTATCATTTAAATCCTCTTTTCTGCATTTCAAAGACAAACATATGTCCATCCATTGACAGTCTTTATTGAACTGCATACGGATTAAACATCTGCTCGTCACGGATTGTTGTCATTAACCCATGTCCCGGATATACCCGGACCGCCTCCGGAAGCACCAGAAGCTTCTCCCGCACAGAACGGATCAGTTCCCGGCTGCTGCCGGTAGGAAAATCCGTTCTGCCCACCGACTCCTGAAACAATGTATCCCCGGAAAATAACATACACGCCTTCGGAAAATAAAAACACATTCCGCCTCCTGTATGTCCCGGTGTTAAAATACAGCGCATAGTCTCTCCGAGCATTTCCAGCTCCTGACCATCCTCAAGCCAGACATCTGCCTTCAGGCTCACACTGTCTCCCATCATCACAGAAACATTCATCCGGGGATCAGCCATCAGCTCTTTCTCTTTCCCGGAGGCATAAATCTTTGTCTGAAACTTCTTTCGCACCTCATCGGCCGCTGTGATATGATCAAAATGTCCATGAGTCAGTAAAATTCCTGCCACATGAAGCTGCTTCTTCTGTACATAGGCTTCAATCTTATCCGCCTCGTAGCCCGGATCAATGATCAGACATTCCTTTGTGTCCTCCCGGTACAAAAAATAACAGTTGGTCTGTATCGGTCCTACGACCCGAAAATCACATTTTAATAAACTCATATTAATCCTCATTCTCTATTTAACCAGCTTTGATTCATCTGTTTCAAAGCTGTGATGTATTTTTACTCCACTATGCACGGCTTCTCTCAATGTCTGTCACATTCGGTACATTCCGCAGTTTTTTGATCAGCTCATTTAAGGCTTCCACGCCACGGATTGCAAAGCTGACATTGATCGTTGCGATTCCCTGCTTGCTTGTTCTGGTATTCATAGCCTTCACATCAATTTTATTCTCCGTGAGTACCCTTGTAATATCCATCAGAATACCCATACGGTCATACGCATAGATCACAATCTCTGCATCATAATCTTCATCTGCAGAGCCCTGGGAATCCACGCTCCACTCTGCCTCAATGATCCTCTGGCGGTCTGCCTCAGACAGATTCATCATATTGACACAGTCGGTCCGGTGAATCGATACTCCTCGTCCTCTCGTCACAAATCCAATAATCTCATCACCCGGTACCGGACTGCAGCACTTAGAAAAACGCACGGATACATCCGAAAGACCTGCTACCACAATACCACTCTTGGATTTGACCGCAGCCGCCGGCTTGGAAGCACCTGCATTTTCGGTACTTTTTGCCACAGCATCCAGAATCTCCTGATCCGTGGTATGCTTCGGATTCTTCTTATCATATGCACTCTGCAGACGGTTCACGATCTGTCCCTCTTTCAGACCTCCATGTCCCAATGCAGCCAGAACAGAATCCCAATCCCGGAATCCATATTTCCGCATACAATAATCCGTATACTCATTCTTGAGCAGATCCGATAAAACAACACCCTGCGCCTTACAATAATTTGCCAGAAGTTCCTTCCCCCGGACAATATTCTCTTCCTTAAACTGGGATCGGAACCACTGATTGATCTTATTTTTGGCCTGTGGGCTCTTAACCAGAGCCAGCCAGTCACGGCTTGGTCCTCTGGAATTCTGTGAAGTCATAATCTCAACCCGGTCACCATTCTGGATCTTATAATCAATCGGTACCAGATTTCCATTGACTCTTGCTCCCACCATTTTATTTCCCACGGCACTGTGCACGGCATAGGCAAAATCAATGGTTGTAGATCCTGCCGGAAGGTTTTTAACATCTCCGTCCTTTGTAAAGCAGTATACATGATCGGAAAACAGATCCAGATCACTCTTTAATAAACTTAAAAATTCCTTATTGTCCGACATATCCCGCTGCCATTCCAAAATACGACGCAGCCATGCCAGCTTCTCTTCCTCGTTATCCCTGTCCTTGCTTCCATACTGATTCTCTTTATATTTCCAATGAGCAGCAATACCATACTCTGCTGTACGGTGCATCTCGTAAGTACGGATCTGTATCTCAAACGGCTGTCCCATAGAACCGATCAGTGTTGTATGAAGGGACTGATAATTATTCGGTTTTGGCATGGAGATATAATCCTTGAAATGTCCCGGAATCGGCTTATAGATCTCATGGATCACACCCAATACAGTATAACAGTCTCGCTCCGTCTCTACGATAATACGCACTGCAAAAAGATCATAGATCTGATCCAGCCTCTTATTCTGTGTCACCATTTTCTTGTAGACACTGAAGTAATGTTTCGCTCTGCCATCAATCGTCGCCTTGATCCCAGCCTCCTCAATATGATGGCTGACCTCCTTAACGATCTTGCGGATCAGAATATCTCTCTGCTCCTTTCCATTGGCAATACTCGACACAAGCTGATTATACATTTCCGGCTCCAGATACTTAAATGCCAAATCATCCAGCTCTACCTTCACCTTGGAAATTCCCAGCCTGTCTGCGATCGGTGCATAAATATCCAGCGTCTCCCTTGACTTTTCTTTCTGCTTTTTCGGTGTCTGATACTGCATAGTACGCATATTGTGAAGACGATCCGCCAGCTTGATCAGAATGACACGGATATCCTTTGCCATGGCAAGAAACATCTTTCGAAGATTTTCAGCCTGCACCTCTACCTTATCCGCCACATAATCTAACTGGGTCAGCTTCGTGACACCATCCACCAGCAGTGCAACCTCATCTCCAAACTCAGCCGCCAGTTCTTCACTGGTCATCACAGTATCCTCCACCACATCATGGAGCATACCGGCCACGATCGTTTCTTTATCCAGCTCCAGCTCTGCCAGAATAATGCAGACACACACAGGGTGAATGATATATGGCTCTCCTGACTTTCTGAGCTGCCCATCATGCGCTTTGTAAGCAATCCTGTATGCCTTTTCGATCATAGAAATATCATCGGATGGATGATACTGTCTGATCATTTTGATCAGCTTTTCATACAGCACCTGAGGCTCTGTAAAATCTTCCGGTATCATACTTGTGGCAAGCTCTCCATTGTCAATTTTGATTTCAGGTCCGTTTTTATCCATATTAAGTCACTCCATTCTGCATCTGAATCTGTCAGTTTCCTAATCGTATCTTCCATCCTATTTTATTTTTGACGTATTACGGCACAGTATATGTCCATGCCGATTTCATCTGCCCCACCACTGTTTCTATATCCCATCGCTTATTACTTCTTGTAATGCTGTTTGGATCATTTAACATCAGCTTTCCATCCTCTGTCAGTCCGGTCAGCACGATAAAATGTCCGGTCGTTGTAAAGTCTCCCGGCTTCATACTACAGATCACCGGCTGCTTTTTTTCCAGCACAGACCGAAGGGAATCACTTCCCACCACCACAGACTCTGCTTTTAGTCCCAGCTTTTTGGCACCGGATGACATCAGCGACCAGGCCGTTCCGGAAGCTACAGTACAATAATTATTTTCTACGCTGAATTCTGCAATGGCATCCGGAGATTTAGAAGTATCCTTTAACAATCCTGCTGCCACCATAGAAAGACATGTAGGACCACAGCCGTTTATTCCTATATTATCATTTCCATAGGTCAGATATCCCCAGCGGCTGTCCCACTGCTGAAAACGCGGAATTCCGTTTTCTGCGGAATCAATTTCCTCCTGTGTTACACTACCGGATGGTTTGATATCTGATTTGTGCTTCGGATAATTCTCCACAAAATCCAGTGTGTCCGGATTGTTTGCAGCCAGCTTCAGCATACTCTCACTGTATTCATAGAGATTCAGCAGAATATTCTCAACCTGAGGATATTTTCCTCTCATTTTCTCCAGACTGTCTGCATACTCTTCAAATCCCTCCGGAACAGAATAATCCAGTGTCTCTGCTGTAGGCGTGGCACTTGCCTCTACCTGCTTATTTTTGCCTGTATCACTTCCTGCATTCTGTACTGCCTTGACTCCTATCCGGATCAGCCCCACCATCAGAAGAAGGAGCATCACTCCTGCTGTCCCGGCAACGACCCGCGCGATCATAATCTGTCTCCGGCGTTCTCTTCTCCGTTTCAATCGATGAAGGTATCTTCGATATTCTCTCTCTTCCTCTTCCGTCCTTTGTCTTTCCATGTTTTTCCCCCTTTTCTATTACAACTCACAGTCTATATCCATAAGCCGCCGCATCAGGGTTTCAAACTCCTGTTCACTTATTTTCTCGTCCTCAAGCTGATCTGTGATCAGTTCCTCAAGTTCATCCCAGCTGTACTGACTTTTTCCCTGCTCCAGACGATCCAGTTCCTTGTCCCAATTCCGGTACTCTGACATATATTTCCTCCGTTCTTTGATCCAACTATACACCTATGTTACATAATATAATAACTTTCTATTTTCTGTCAATCTGTTGTCAACAGTTGTTTCACAAGTTCCATGGTTCTTTCCGTGGATTTTCCGTCCAATGAGCCCAGAAAAAATCTACAAAACTGTTCTCTTGATATCGATCTCTCTTTCGTTTCCTCCCCTTCTCCCTGAAGTATCTCCATAATTTCTTTTTCCAGTGTCTGCCGGTCCCCTACGATCTTTCCCGGAGCAAAAGAAGCAAAATCAAAATAAATATCCCTGCTGTCCAGATATTCCTGAAGATCAAAGGTATAAAATACTATCGGCAAATTCAAAAGAGATGCCTCAAAAATAACCGAACTGTAGTCGGTAATCAGCACGGAAGCGATAAACAGAAGATCGTTAATATTTTCCTCCGCTGACAGATCAAAAATCCTTTCCTGATATTCCAATGGTATTTCGTATGTTTTTTTCACAAAGGGGTGATTCTTCAGAATCATCACGGTGTCCTGCGGCAGTTGATCCATAATATCTGCTGCCGGGAATTTTTCCCACGGATAATACGCTGTCTTATTGCCGCTTCCCCGAAACGTAGGTGCAAATAAAACAATTTTTTTGTTCTGACACGCCGGATATTTTTGAAAAAGTCTCTCCCGGACCTGACTGACATATTTCTGATCAAAAAATATATCCGTCCTTGGCACGCCAATGGGTTTTATAATATGATCATCTACTCCGAAAGCTTCACTGTAAAATGGCACTACCCCGTCGCTGCTTGCCAGTGCAGCGGTGTAACTTCTGTGATTTCTTGTGGACTGATTCAGATGATCTACAATTCCAAGCTCTGACAGACCGAACAGCTTAAATGCCCCACATGCATGCCACATCTGCAGAAGCTGCGTGTCCCGTCGCAGAGACAACGAATGAAGCTGTGGCACAAAATCCTCCAGAATAATTAGTTTTGCAGCAGCCACCAGACCGGCGCAACGCCTGATCTCCTTCCGGCTCAGCTTATGAATCGGCGTTTCTGTTAAAAACTCCCGGCTCACATACCCTTTCTTTTGTACTTCCTGCCGGATCCGGTCCAGATTTCCACCGGCATCCACTCTTCTCTCCGATAAAAACAGGATTCCCTTGGTCCCCGGCTCATTTCGACAGGCGCGTTCATAACATTTTTTGAAATAATTCGTCTTATATTCCCTGATGCTATATCCATATCCGGTCCAATCCTTTACAAGACCATGAGCATGATAAAATACCGCCTGTTTTCCCTGTCTGCCATCTGCTGCACGGTGAAGCCGATGAAGTCCTTTCTGTGCCAGCACTCCATCCAGAATCCAGACCGGCAGCAGTATTGTACAAAAAATATACAATATCCTGTCACTGATCTCACGAATTGCCGATCTACGCCGCTCCTGCGGTTGAAATAATTCTCCCGGTAATTCTATCATTGGAGCCATATTGATCCATAACATATCCTCGTTACAAAATACTGCTGATACCGTAACCTTTTCCTCCGGTAATGGAAAATGCTCGAAAAATATATACGGAAGCTCTATCCGGACACTCGCCATATACCTTCTGCAATCGTCAATCTCCTGCTGATATTGTGCCGATACCGGAAAATATCTTTTTCCGCAGGAGCCCTCGAATACCAGTGAAAATCTTATCTTTCCTGCTTTATGTTCTTTACCCGACTCACATTGCAGATCTATATTTAATATTTTATTTTTTTCATCTATATGATAGTTTCTCATGTTGACTGTCATTCCGATTTTCCTCCATACAATTAAATGATCAAATAACAGTGTATCATAAATGGCTGGTATTTCATAACTTTTTTGAAATACCAGCCATTTGCTAAATCAGAACAATATATATTTATTTCTTCAACTTGGTTACATAACTGACAGGCAATGCACAAACTCTATCCACACGCTGCTCCGCGGTATAAAATGCAACAGATTCAAATACAATATAAATCCGTTTTCCACTAATGGTGATCTCCTCATTCATCGTTGGAACCTCCACGGTACTGCGTACCTTTCCCAAGGAAATAATTCCCTTAGAAGCTTTCTTTAAATTTGGCTTATATACATCAAGCTGATGCATATAACCACGCTTTTTCGGATCTGTCTGACAGGATCTTGATACGATCAGACGTCCATTTCCGGAAAATGCAATTCCCTGTACACGGGTCGGCATAGAAATAGTCTTTAACGGTGTCAGCTCCGGTTTTGATCCTTTCTTGGCAATCTTATAACTTACCAGATATCCCGGCTTTAACTCATCATAGGATGCAACCCAGAGAAGCTTCTTATAATATGTCACGGTAGCTGCCTGCTGCGGCAGATTGATCTCCACGCCATATGCACTAAGCTCCAGATATGGTTCCTGATTATCAATCGCATCTTTTACCGCAGAAAACGGAATGCTTCTTAATGTTTTGGCCTGTGTGATCCAGAGGTTTTTACCATCAAATGCAATACCTCCTGCATGAGATTTATTTGGCAGGATGATTGTGGTCATAAGCTCTTTATCTGCCTTAGACAAAACATAAACAACAGAATTTTCTATCCCCTGACTGTCATACGCCGTGATAAAGAAATAAGATTTCGCTACGGTAATTCCCTGTGGAATCATTGTTCCACATCCAAATTCTGCTACATTCGTATTTAACATACCCGGCATTGGAAAACTCTTTGCATAATCCAGCTTCTTTGTGAAATCTTTATTTTTCTTGCAAGCCTCTGATTTTTTAAATGTTGATTTCGTTTTAAATAATTTTGCCTTTGTACTTGTGTCACTAACCTCTGCTGCTATCGCTGATTTTTCAGCAGATTCCTTGCTTTCATAAACAATACCATTGTAGGTACGATAAGCCTTTACATAATATTTATATGTCTGACCATTTTCAAGATTCGTATGAATAAACTTTTTGCTGGTCTTTCCCTCCAGTGTTGTCAGTAATACATACTGTCCATTCTGGTTAATATAAACATTATATCCCATAGCTCCGGTAATGGCATTCCAGGTCAGACGTACTCTCTGATTACCTCCCTTGATCACAACCGTCGGCGACTTCGGCAGAGAACAGGTAAATATCGCCGGCGACTCTTCGCCCACATTTGTCTCCGGTCCGGCATAGGCCACGATCTTATACTGATATGTTTTTCCTGCTGTCAGCTTTGTATCCTTATACTCCCCTGTAACAGAAGTTCCAATCTTTTTGAAATTGCCGCCGGTTCCTGCCCTGTAAATAATATATCCTGTGGCAGACGGAATATCCAGCCAGCGTAAAACTACACTCGTAGTAGTATTATCGGAAATTGTAAAGGTTTCTACCTTCTCCGGTTTGGTAAATACAGACTCTGTTACCACAAAATCACTTCGACAGGCTGTATCATCATTTACTGCATAAACCGCCAGATAACATTCCTCACCTGCCGGCAGTCCCTCCACGCGGATACTGGAACCACTTGTCGCACCATAATATTCGTAACTTTCCTTCGGAATATCATACTTATAAATATAATAACTTGTTGCGTTTGCCACCGGAGCCCACTGATAGGTGATGGAATTCTTCGTAATCTCCACCGCATTCACAGCAGACATTACAATTCCGGGATCTACCGTAACTGCAGAACCGGAAACAACAATTGTTGATGTATCCTGTGGACCGGTTGCCGCTTTCACGCTCTCCCTCTGTCCTATCCCTGCCGATGACACCAATTGGAGCGTAAATAATACAGCCACCAATACAAATGCTAATTGTTTGTGATTTCTGATTTTTCCCATTTCATCCTCATTTCTGTACTGTTTATTCTCCCATCCCAGTCTGCCACAGTACAGGCAGCTGCGATCCGGCTTTTCAGCCTAATATCTTCAAGATCCGCCCGCAGGCGTCTCCCTCCGTATTATCATATTGAAATTTGACAAAATTTTGTCGTTTTGGTAAATTATCACATTTTTTTAGTAAAATCCCATATAACTCCTCCTGCGTATGGGCAATCTTCCCAGGCATCATCTGCTCGTAATCAAAATAAAATCCTCTGTCATAATCCGGCAGGTCATAAGCAAATAATACAATCGGTTTGTTTAACAGCACATACTCCACAACCGAAGAAGAATAATCCGTCACAAGCATGTCGGATACCAGATAAAGATCTGTAATATCATTATAGTCTGTCATGTTATAACAAAAACTATTCTCTGTGATATTTTCCATTGGAAATTTTGGATGCATCCGGATCAAAATGATCCAGTCCGGTCCTAATATATCGTGAACTCTTGAAATATCAAACTGTTCCATAATATTTCTGTTTTCTTCCTCTGTCCTGCGAAATGTCGGCGCATAAAGAAGAAGCTTCTTTCCCTCAAATGTCGGATGATTTTGATAAAATTTTTCTTTTCTGTGCCGAATCCGGTCCTGATCAAAATAAATATCCGTCACAGGAATCCCGGTGGGATAGATTTTGTCTTTCGCAACAGAAAATGCCTCCTGATAAAAGGGAATCACATTCTCCGAGGTTACAAACAGATGCGTAATTTTCTGGTTTGCCTCTTTTACGATCTGATATACGGAAGGATCATCCTCTGTAGAGAGTCCAAAACGTTTAAAAGCTCCGGCTCCATGCCATAACTGCACAAATTGCGTCTGTCTGTTCGCTGTCTTCATATAACACAAAGGCAGAAAATTGTCATTCATAAAAACTTTGTCCGCCGTTGCCATATGATATGGAAACACGAAAAAAAATAATATCATATCCGCAAACAGTTTCCCTATGCTCTTTCGCTTTCCGTTTTCCGGATCACGGAACAGATCTCTTTTTACCAGCAGCTTTATTGTATATCCCTCTTTGTGCTGTAATGCCTCATATATTTCCTGCAGATTTCCATTCAGGCCATGATTATGTCCATTCCATAAAACAATCTTTCCAGAAGCAACCCTGCAGAATATACAACACAGGTTATATACACTTGCAAATATTATATATCCAATTGTTTTCATAATTTTCTTCTTTTCCTGCTATTTTTAAACACCTATTTTTTATTATAACAAATTTCCTCCTTTATTACCACATGAAAATAAAAGATCTGTCTTTGATAACATATTTTAAAAAAAAGCATAAATTATTTATAGCCGACAATTTTTTAAATCAGGAGGAATCCTATGCAGCGTGTTGCATCTCTTATCCACCTTAATGCCGCCCGCAGTCTGAAGCTGACAGGAAAAGGAGTCGGTATTGCCGTTTTTGATACCGGAATCGGCAGGCATCCTGATCTTACGATGCCTGGAACCAGATTGCAGGCATTTGTAGATATCGTAAACCACAGAAAGGATTATTACGACGATAATGGACATGGCACCCATATTACCGGTATTATTGCCGGAAGCGGCCAGGCCAGTCAAAGAAAATACGAGGGAATCGCACCTGACAGTCATTTTATAATGATCAAAGTATTAAATCAAAAAGGGGAAGGAAATATCGAAGATGTGCTCGCCGGTATCCGCTGGCTTCTCGCTCATTATAAAGAATACAATATCCGTATCGTAAATATTTCAGTGGGAAGCAGTCGTGGAAAACATTTTGATGAAACCTCTCCTCTTGTCCGCGGTGTAGAAGCACTCTGGGAGGAGGGGCTGATCGTACTCACAGCAGCCGGAAACCATGGTCCTGCTCCCCATACGATCGGTGCTCCCGGCAATAGCCGGAAAATCATTACCGTAGGAGCATCTGATGTAATGCAGGCAGGAAACGGACGGGACTACTCCGGACGCGGTCCCACGGAAAGCTGTATCAAAAAACCGGATATCGTTGCCCCCGGCTCCAATATTATAAGCTGTCAGCCGGTTCCTTCCACCCCTTATGGTTTATATGGCTACTCCTATGACACCATCTCCATGGAAAAACTGTATCACAGCCGCAGCGGTACCTCTATGTCAACTCCGGTAGCCAGCGGCTGCATTGCCCTGCTTCTGCAACAGAGACCATATCTCTCCAACCGTGAAGTCAAGATCCAGCTCAAAAAAACAGCAGTTGATCTCGGCTATGACCATTCCCGCCAGGGCTGGGGAATGATACGGCTGGATCGACTGCTGTATATGTAGTCATCAAAAATCTTACACTATAAATTCAGGCACGGAAATCTGCCTCCCGGTATAAATCGTTTTATCTCCGTATACAAACTAAAATTTACTGCAGAAAACTATCAACTGCCTGTATAAATTCACTCATCTGACTCTTGGAAAGCTGGGCATCTGCTCCCAGCATTTCCCCTTTCCGTCGCATGTCCTCGTTGATCAGGGAAGAGAAAATAATAACCGGTATCTCTTTAAGCTCCGGATCATCCTTCATCAGCTTTAACAAACGATGGCCATCCATCTGTGGCATCTCAATATCTGTTATGACACAACGCACCCGTTGCTGCAGCGTTCCCTCTTCTTTGTACTTCTGCAAAAGGTTCCATAATTCCAGACCATTATTCATCGGAATCACATTGGTATATCCTGCTTGGGTCAATCCATCATAAATCAGCATACTAAGCAGATGGGAATCCTCCGCAAATAAAATCGGTGCCGGATTATCCTTCCGATTGCCAATATGACTCATATCAGACATATTCATACCAACATCCGGCGCAATCTCTGCTACAATCGCCTCAAAATCAAGGATCAAAACAAGCTTGCCATCCAGATTGACAATTCCGGTGATCATACTCTTGGAAGAGTTACAGATCATGCTATCCGGCTGAATGATCTGTCCCCAGTTCACTCTATGTATCCCCACGACTCCATGTACATGAAACCCTGTGCTTACCATATTGAAATTGGTGATCAAAAACATATCCTGTGTCGGCTCGTCCATCTTTTCTTTCATTCCCAAAGCTCTCGCCAGATTCACGACCGTAATCGTTTCTCCACGAGTGCTAAATGCCCCCTCTACATTGGCATGGCTGTTTGGAATCGGCGTCAACGGCTGACACGATATAATCTCCCGGATCTTTGCTACATTGATCCCATAATAATTTCCTGCCACCATAAATTCAAGAATCTCCAATTCATTTGTTCCGCTTTCCAATAAAATATTTGTATCCATAATCTGCCTCCCTCACGCAAATTCCGTTTCATAAATTCTTAACTATAATTTTACAATAGCGCCCATTGTTTTTCAAGTGACTTTTGACTTATCCTGTAATATCCTTTAATATATGATAGGATAAATTGCATATATTGTTTGCAAAATATACATAACGGAGGAAAATCCATGAATAACATCATCCTTATTGGCATGCCCGGATGTGGTAAAAGCACGATCGGCGTTGTTCTGGCCAAAAATCTTGGATTTCGTTTTATTGACTCAGATCTTTTAATCCAGGAACGGGAACATCGTCTTCTTCATGAAATTATTACACAGGATGGCTTAGAAGCCTTCAATCAAATAGAAAATCAGGTCAACGCATCCATCGAAACCACTTCCTCTATCATTGCAACCGGAGGCAGTGTCATCTATGGTCAGGAAGCTATGCAGCATTTAAAAGAAATTGGAACGATCATTTATCTGCGTCTTCCGGAAAATTTACTGGAAGAAAGACTCGGAGACCTGAATCAGAGAGGTGTATCTATAAAAGCCGGTCAGACTCTTCATTCTCTCTATAAGGAAAGAATCCCTCTCTATGAAAAATATGCAGATATCACCATTGATTGTGCCGGAAAGGGAATCAGAGACTGCGTTTATGAGATCACCCATACGATTCAAAGTGGAGATCATAAACCTTGATGGATTCATATCCGCTCAAATAACTCCTAAACCAAATAACAAATACAAAAGGTGCTCCTGAATCATCATGGAGCACCTTTTAGATATATAAAAAGTATATCTGCATTTTTTATTACATAAAAAAACTCTTTCAGCAAATCTGCCAAAAGAGTCTATATATAGTACCTTCAAAACTGTATACCGATTATAACATCTTCCCGCTGCTTCCGCAACC